>Ga0272441_10000041_pt1 | contig 272263 bp, 159 predicted proteins | sample SSMProp6N_FD_193582 | JGI IMG/M metagenome (GOLD analysis project Ga0272441, IMG submission 193582) | Marine sediment archaeal communities from Little Sippewissett salt marsh, Falmouth, MA, United States - SSM-Prop-6N | ecosystem: Environmental > Aquatic > Marine > Wetlands > Sediment ...
AACTTTTTAACTTTCAGTCTATCAGTCTGCTGAAATCCCTTCTTTTTAATAATATATATCATTAACCGCAAATTATATTCAAAAATCCCTTGTGTCAATATTATTTTTAAAAATCTGTTCTGAACCTTTTTAAAAATCTGTTCTGAACCTTTTAAAAAAGAATACTATATTTGGTATTAAAATTTTCTTTTCAAGAAAGAATTTCTTCAATTTCCCGAATGGTCTCCTTCGGTATATCCCATTCTCCCGCTTCAACGGTCTCTTCTATCTGTGAAGGTTTGCGCGTTCCGGTTATGGCAGACGTTACCTCCTTTTTCCTCAGCACCCATGCAAGAGCAGCCTGGGCGCAGGTTTTATCGTTCTTTTCTGCGATCTTCTTAAGGCCCTCAACAATTTCAAGATTGGTACTTAACTGAGGCTCTTTGAAATGGGGATCATTGTGCCTGTGATCATCTTCAGGCAGAGCGTCGATTTTTTCTCTGGTATATTTAGCGGTAAGAAGCCCTTTCTGCATGGGACTGTATGCGACTATACCGATAGTATTTTCCCTGCAGTAGTCGATCAGGTCTTTTTCTATATCCCTTCTGAGCATATTGTACGGGGGCTGGTTTGATGCAACCGGAAGGATATCCTGTATCCGTTCTATCTGCTGCGGGGAAAAATTCGATACGCCGCCGTATCTCACTTTTCCCTCTTTCACAAGCTCTGCAATTGCTTCCCATGCTTCCTCAATATGATCTTCGGGATCGGGCCAGTGTATCTGGTAGAGGTCTATACGTTCAATACCAAGTCTTTTCAGACTATCCTCGCACTCCTTTTTTACAGATCTTTTTGAAAGTCTGCCGAAGATAGTGCCGTCATCGTTCCACGCTCTTCCGCATTTGGTCGCAATAACAGGCTTTTCCCCGAGTTCCTTGACAGCCCTGCCCACAACTTCTTCTGAGTGGCCCATACCGTATACCGGTGCAGTATCTATCCAGTTCACACCCAGCTCAACAGCCCGGATGATTGCCCGGACCGATTCGCTGTCATTCTGGGGGCCCCATCCGTACTGCCATCCTGTCCCACCTATAGCCCATGTGCCGCATCCGATTGTCGTAAGGTGAAGGTCCGTGTTTCCCAGCTGCCTGGTTCTCATAATGTTTCCTTTCAGAAAATAGTCCGGATATATGATTCCGGACATGGCACAGCCTTTACTGGCTTTTACCTCTCATATCAACGGGCCATATATCAGTAACGGTTCTGTTCCGGGTCACATATATCTCATCGAACAGATTCACAGTAGGGTCGCAGTGTGATACCATAAGCTCAAGCACGGTTCCCGGATCCGGCCTGGGAATACTGCTGTCGATCAGTATCTTTCCATGCTCATCTCCAAACCATTCATATTCCGCGCTCCGCAATTCTTCCGGATACAGGATCTCAGGGGAAGCTCCGTGATGGTAGAGTGTCTTCAGGCCTGCATCAGCGGTGACCCAACCGTCCCTGTTCGCGCTTATCACGGTAGAAAGGAGTGTAAGAGCAGGCGGAAATTCGTTAAAACGCTCTTTATCACCGGCAGAACCGATATTCACATACTCAGCATCCATAAGTGCATATGAACCGGCCTGAATATCAGTAACGTCCTGAACTGAACAGTCGAACTCATATGATCCCGTACCGCCCCCCGTGAATATATCACAGGGAAGATCTTCATTTCTGAACCTGCGTACTGTCTCTCCTGCCTTTTCCATCACTTCAAGCGAAGTCTGCTTCCGCTCCTCATAATCTTTTATATGCTGGAGAAATCCTGCATAGCACTGAATACCCTTAAGATTAAGATTGTCCAGGCTGTGAATTATATTTCCCAATTCATAAGCCCTGTCAAACGAAATACCGGTCCGCCCCATGCCCGGGTCGATCCCGACCAGAACATTGCAGCGGAAATCTCCGGAACTGAAGGCATCATTCAGTGCATGAGCATTGTCTTGTGAGTCAACCACTATTATGCAGTCCGGAGCCTTCTTAACGCACTTAATAAGACGTTCGATTTTTCGGGGAGTGATAACAGGAGATGTTATGAGGATATCCCTGATACCCTGTTCAATACATACCTTAGCCTCTGAAACCTTGGCTGTACATATACCGATACATCCTGCTTCGATCTGTTTTCTGATTATCGAAACGCACTTATGTGTTTTTGCATGGGGACGCAGCCCTTTGCCCCGGGATGAGACAAAATCCTGCATCTTCCGGATATTGCTGTCCAGTATATCCTCATCAATCACAAGACAGGGAGTGTCAAGATCATATTTTGACATACCTGCTGTTCGTTTCTTCTTTTCTTCAAGGTCCATTTTAACCCGTATCTTTCAATAAGTGCTTCTTCATGAAATATCCGGTTTATACAAGTGCTCCCTGGGATGCAAGCTTTTCTCTGAGCATACCCGTATCAAGGTCCTTGGGATCAGTGTCAGATCCTGCTGCAAGGGCTGCTGCAGTACCTGCAGCCTGACCGATCGCCATGCATGTTCCCATCACTCTGGTACCGGCCATTGCCTCGTGCGTAGCAGAGATACACCGTCCCGATATAAGAAGATTGCTAATCCCTTTGGGGGTAATACTTCTGAAGGGAATATCATACCAGTCTTCCTCCGGAGGATACAGATCCTCCCGTGCTATCATGCCTGTGTCATGCTCTGCCGCCCAAAACGGACACTCGTCCCCGCGGGGGCATTCTTTAACGCATAAATGGACCGGAAATGTATGTCCGAGCGGGCAATGTATGTCGATCCACCATGAACCGCGCGCGATCCCGTCATCAAATTTCCTCCCTTTCTGTATGTCCTCTCCGGTTATTACATAATCACCCATCACCTGGCGGCTTTCACGCGGGGCTGCCTGAGGTGAAGTGAGTTCGATATAACAGTTCTCACAGCCGGGCACCTCTTTCTTGATATATTCAACCAGGTCCCATGCCTGTTTCCTGAGCGTGATTTCAGCCCTGGTCAGGTCTTTAACATTCGTGGAATCGCCTGCCGCCCGCGTCATATTGGGTGAAAACATATTTCCATGGTATTTCGTACTGCTGGTTATTCCGGGATTATATCCGAACAGCTTTTTCTCTTCCATTCCCTGTTTCACGGTTTCCCTGATTTTTTCGTAAAGTTTCTCATCGTATTCAGGAATGCCGAACACATGGAAAAAGGACCCCAGAGACTGCACTGCCCCGTCAAAGGACCTCCCCTTCTCACAGTGAACACCCGCCCTGAAGGCCACGTCAGCATCACCGGTAGCATCAATCACTACAGAACCCGATACTGCCTGCCTGCCGGATTTGCTTTCGGTGATCAGCGCCTGTATACGGTTGTCCTCTACAACCGTATCTGTTACAAAGGTATGGTAGTAGAGCGTTGCCCCGGCTTCCTGGACCAGATCCTCTGCTGCCCGCTTTAATGCCTCCGGGTCAAACCGGAGCGGTTTCCCCTCCTCGATTTCATTCCATGGAGGGGCACCGTCAATCTCTTGCATCCGCTCCGTCAGTTCTTTCAGTATTCCTTCGACTATAACTGCCTTGCCTTTTGAGGAATGTACTCCCAAGATAGGAGCTACAAGCCCCGCGGTCGCCATACCCCCGAGATATCCATGTCGTTCAAGAAGAACCGTATTTGCCCCGTTCCGTGCGGACGCAACCGCCGCGGCAAATCCGCCCGGGCCGCCGCCCGCAACAACAACATCAGCCTGTTCGATGACCGGCAGGTCCCGTGCAGGTTCCCGGATCGTGTCCATCATACGTCTCCTTTAGTTATTACCCTATTACACTCAGTTCTTTTACAGGCGTTCCATCACTCCATGTCCCCATATACTTCTGTTCTTTTGTATTACCCAATGCATATTCTCTGTTCTTACCGTAAAACGCCGCGTCGCACAGCCCGTCAAAAAGCTTCCATAAACCGTAATAATTAAGCGCATCCGCTGTAAATTCCCCTTTTTCAAAATCGGGAAGTTCCGACTTTTGTATCTGTTCCTGTTCAAGCCGTTCCATAAACTGCCGGCGTATCCGCTCCCTGGCGTTATCACTCTGTTCTTTGGCGTCCCGTGCATTATATTTCCGATTGAAACAGAGAGCTGTAAAATGGTCGGCAATCAGATGCGGCTTGCCGTATTCATCAGAATTGATGATTATCATATTCTTATTCCCGGGAAGGACCGTTTCTGCCCCGCTGAAAATCTTTTTCGCGTCCGTGTCCTTTACTATCCAGTCCCGGTCCCCGACCACTGTCAAAAGCAGAGTCTGCGCCGGAATACGGGACAGGTCTATCAAAGGTATCCCCACTTTTTTAGCAACCGGCTGACTTTTGCCCGGCTGAACGCACATAAGGGCTTTCGGCGCAGGAACGGAATATTCTTCAGAAAGAACAGCAACATTCGCGGCGATCTGCCCTCCTGCGGAATGCCCGACAGCCGCGAACGTATCTGCCTGTATATTCTCAAGCTGTGCAAATGCATGCTCAAGGGCATGCATGGTATTGCGAGTGAATTCACTGGTCGGAGTTGAAAGATCCTCCTGATACCGCGGATATACCACGCACATGCCCCGCCGCACAATATGCTCTATCCACTCCCCGTACAGAGCCGGATTTATTCCACCCCATCCATGGGCCAGCATAACCACGGGCGGCTTCTCCGGTTCAGGATCCTCAGGCCTGAAAACCCAGTACTGGAAGGAGCCGCTGCCGTATGACTGCATGGAAACATTTTTATGCCGGTATTCCTTTCCGCCGGGACCCGAATCAGGCTGACTGGGCGGCACAGGTTTTCTGGTATGTAATTTCATTTATATTATTATGAATGGACAAAGATTCTATGTACCGTATATTATCAATATATTCCTATGCAGTTTATACTATAGCATATCATTAATACTGTTCAAGAAAAAAATATTATTTTAGGGACCGGCCGATATCAGAGGATTCCCGGATGGACCAGCCGCAGATCAATGCCCCGCATACAGCCAATACACACCCGATCCACAGCCAGATCCCGGGAATAATCTTCAGGTACATACAGCTTATGAATGTTGAAATAAGGGGAGTAAAATAGGATAAAAGCGCGATAAGGATACTGTTCCCCCTGCGCATTGAAATATCCCAGAAGATATACGCAGTTACTGTGGGGAAAATGACCATCCACGCCCACTCACACAGAACCCGCGCGGACCAATGTGAATTCTCCGGGAAAAGGCATGCAAGAATCAACAGGATCAAACCTGTTGCTGCAATAAAAAGCGGAACACCGCTCGCTTCCGATCTGCCTCCCCACCGCCTGGCCAGACTTGAATAGAGTCCCCATATTACCGCGGCACAAAGCGCGGCTGCATAGGGAATCCAGTTGGTGCTGATATTCGAAAGGAATGAACGCAGGGAAACGGCCTCGTTCTGAAGAGTGGCTGCAGCTACTCCGCTGAAGGCAATGATAACTCCGGGAATAAGAGGCCAGCGTGCTTTGCGTTTCAGTATAGGCACTGAAAAAAGGATAAGGAGACTCGGCCACAGGTAATTCACCAGTCCCGCTTCAACAGCCTGGGAATCTGTCCGGGAAAGGCCCAAAGCCGCGTACAGGCATACAGTATATGCTGTAAAAAGCCCGCCGCACCCGAACAGGTATTTTCCTGAATGAGCGGTTATCTTCCTGAAAGACCCTCTGACCATGACAATGCCGAGAGAGATAATTCCTCCGGCGATATATATACAGGCCCCGGCCGTAAAATAGCCGATCTCTTTGGAAAGGCTGCGCGCGAACGCTACAGACGTACTCCAGATCAATATTGAGAATATTCCGTACAGGGAGAACAGGGCACGGCCTTTAGTATCATATGGTTTATCAGGGTTCATACTGACAACGATAATCCGTAATATACCAAAAGTCAAGTGATTTTCAGGAAGAATATGCAGATTCCCGCGTAAAATTAGCCACTATTTTTTTTCGAGACTTCGCTCGAAAAAAAAATAATGTGTTCCTGCGGAACATTTACATTGCAATTAAAAGCCCTTTAGAAATCATTATCGTAGCTGGTAGTCTGCGGTCATCTTAATTGAGATCATTCCGTCCCTCCTCCTCTCCCCTCCGCGGGTGAAGAAGGGATCGCGGAGCGAAAGGGAGTAAACTGCTTTACTCCCGACCGACTGAACATTCTGAGCTCTGCGAAAAATTTGAACGTTCGTTCACAGAGGACTGAGGTGAGGGGGGAAGGAAGACTCCGGTTTTAAGGATCATAAAAGACAGGTCTAAAGACCTGTCGCTACCAAAAAAAACAAAATTATAGAACTCGCTTATTTTAGGACTAATTTCTTGACAATATACGCCCTTCCTGTACAATGATTTTCTCTATTATATGAAAGGGATCCAGAATGATCTCTGTCGATATTCCGGGTACAGGTACGCTCGAGCTGGAGTATGCTGTATTTGACTATAACGGAACGCTTGCTGCTGACGGCAGAATATCCTCAGATATACGCAAAAAGCTTTCAGCTCTGGCGGATCTTCTTGAAATCCATATTCTTACGGCTGATACGTTCGGCACCGTCAACAAAGAAATAAACGATCCGCGGATTAATGTGACAGTTATCGTGCCGGATGCCCAGGCCGAGCAGAAACGCGATCATATTCAGAAACTCGGACCCGAACGGACTGCAGCAGCGGGCAACGGAGCAAATGACGTGCTTATGCTCAGTGAAGGCGCTCTCGGAATATGCGTGATTGGAAAGGAAGGGGCATATTCAGGATCCCTGCAGGCATGTGATATTGCGGTCGCCTCTCCCCTTGATGCCATCGACCTGTTCCTTAATCCGGACAGGATAAGGGCGACACTGAGGAGGTAAAACCTGAGAAAACAGTAAGAAGGTTAGGGTCAGGATGCCGGATTCATAAAACCCCAAATCCCAATTTCTAAATCCTAAACAAATTTAAAATTCAAATGACAGAAATCAAAAACAATTTATTTTTAAGTTTAGAGTTTCGTGTCCCGACATCCCCGTATCGAGTACGGGACAGGCTCTGCGAAGCCGGAAATTTCAGTTTAGGATTTCCTTTCGAAGGAAGGCTGCAGAAATCGATATCATTTTTGAAGCCTTCTTCTGTTAACAGCTGTAATTTATTTGATTCTATACGCTGTAAATTCAGTTCCGTGTGCTCCGTATATAAATTTGTTTTCCGTTAGCTTTAAAATTAAATATCTAAAACAATTGTCCTTGCCTTCTAGTATTATATATCCTTTTTTGACCCTCCAATTATAAATATCATCATAATTTGTAAATTTCTTCCAAGGAAGTTCCTTATGTATCCCTTGACAACGGACAGCACCATTAGGTTCATATTTATTTACATAAATCCCACCATCATGCTTCCCTTTCCATATCCCGATAATGTGCTTTGCATAATATTCATCAGGCTTTTTCTCAGCTTTAGTATTATATTTTATATTTTCAGGATCCTTTTCTGAAACACCCATAACAGGTGAGAATAAATCTTCTGTTAATTCTGCATTATCAGGCATTCTAAATGTAAAATCATCTTTAGTTAATGAAGGATTATCTATATTATTGTAAGTCTCAGTTGTAATCACTTCATCTAATTCTGTCTTATACGTATCTCCTAAAGACTGCAATGCTTCAAGCTTCCAGCCTTTACTGCGAATATATTTTCTGTCAAGAGCGTCAAATATCTTCTGCAGTTTCTTTTGGGCAGAATCAGTTATGTCCCATGATAAACTTTCTTCTTTGGTATACTGCGAATATTTTCTTAGTAAATATGTTGATTTTGATATCCATAATGTCTTTTCGCAATCTTTCTCATGCCCATTATTTTCTTTCGCTATTGTCTCTTTTATCATATAACATTCTTCTTCTCCAATCTTTTCAGTACCTACTATTCTTGGAGCCACAAGTTGAGAAAAAATATCATTTTGGTTTTTAGGAAGCGGATAGAACAGCCCCGGAATTCCATGAGGCACAACAGGATATATTTCTTCTGGATTTAAACAAAAAACCATTAATGGTTTATCTGATAGCTGGTCTTGTGTATACGCATTTTTGTTCTTTATATAAAAATATTCATCACTTCCATTGCTCCAAAATGCCCCCGATTCCGGCTGCAGCACAGAAATGTTTTGCGGACCATTATTTTTACCTGACCATGAGATCAAATAATAATCGGGTTTTTTCAGTAATACAGCAGCATGCGTATTATGTGTGCAGATTATCTTGTCATTAACTTTCAACACTTTCTTAATATCCACCCTGGATCTGTAGGTTTGCATAGTCCTGTAAGCAGATCTTGTTTTTTTGAATATCCCGGAACACCTTGGTTTTACATCAGCGCATCCATAAAGAAATACTGCTATGCTAATACATACTGTAAGATATTTCATTTTGCTCCTCCTAAAAAATATTAGAAGTAACAAATAATATATACCTCACCAATTACCTCTATTCATCAAGCTAGAGCAATTAATATTTTATGAGCTGCTTCTTGTGCTCAAGAATTCCTTGATAAGCCCGGCTGTCGAGCAGTCATGCTCTCCCGGTTTATCCTCTTTCAGCTCAGGCAGGATCGTCCTGGCGAGTTTCTTTCCCAGTTCAACACCCATCTGATCAAAACTGTTGATGCGCCATATCACGCCCTGAGTAAAGATCTTATGCTCATATACCGCAATGAGCATGCCCAGGGTCCGCGGAGTGAGCCTGTCGATCAGGATTGAATTGGTGGGCCTGTTCCCCTCGAATGTTTTATGCGGAACAAGCATCTCAATTTCCTCTGCGGAATGCCCCGTATCCTCCAACTCCTTTTTCACATCCTCAGGTTCAAGCCCGAACGCAAGGGCTTCGGTCTGCGCAAAGAAATTGGACATGAATATTTCATGATGTTCCCCGATGTCATTCAGGCTGTTCGCAAACCCTATAAAGTCGGCAGGAATGAGTTTCGTGCCCTGATGAATAAGCTGATAAAAGGCATGCTGGCCGTTCGTACCCGGCTGTCCCCATATCACAGGACCTGTCTGATAATCGGCCCTGATCCCGTCACGGTCGACATGCTTGCCGTTCGATTCCATGTCCCCCTGCTGAAGATAGGCGGGTAAAAATTGAAGGTACTGATCATAGGGAAGCACAGCATGGGTCCCGCACCCGAAGAAATTGTTGTACCATATTCCCAGAAGCGCGAGTATAACAGGAATATTCTCCTGGAACGGCTTTTCTCTGAAGTGAATGTCCATCTCTTCAGCACCTCTAAGAAGTTCCTGGAATTGCTCATCCCCGATGCCGAGCATGATCGAGAGCCCGATCGCTGACCAGAGGGAATACCTGCCTCCCACAAAATCCCAGAATTCAAACATGCTGTCCGGGTCGATCCCGAACGTCTCCACTCCCTCCCTGTTGGTTGACAGGGCCGCAAAATGGTTTTTCACCGCGTCTTCCCCCAGAGCATGTGTCAGCCACTGCCGTGCGGTCTGCGCATTTGTCATGGTTTCCTGCGTTGTAAATGTTTTTGATGCGATCAAAAACAGCGAGGTCTCAGGCTTTACTGTTTTCAGCACCTCGGCAATATCAGTACCGTCCACATTGGACACGAAATGGACCCGGGGGCCGTCAGCATAGTGTCTGAGCGCTTCGCATACCATTTGAGGGCCGAGGTGGGATCCTCCGATACCTATATTGACCACGTCCGTTATCCGTTCACCCGATGCTCCGGTCCATTCCCCTGACCGTGCCTTGCGGGAAAAACCCTTCATTTTCTCAAGTTCCGTACGGATGTTTTCCATTATGTTCTCGCCGTCAACGGTAATCGAGTCAGCAGAACTCCTGAGAGCGGTATGGAGCACAGCCCTGTTCTCCGTGAAATTTATCTTCTCTCCTGAAAACATCTTCTCTATATATCCTCTGACATCAGCTGCTTCCGCCAGGTTGATGAGGAGTTTCATTGTTTCTTCAGATATCCTGTTTTTAGAGTAGTCGAGAAGAAGGGGCCCCTGCTTCAGGGAAAAATTCTGGAAACGTTCTTCGTCCCTGAAAAGCTCCTTTATATGAACTTCTTTCATTGTTTCATAATGCGCCGTAAGAGCTTTCCATTCGGGTGTCTGTGTTAAGGGAATATCCGGGCTCATGCTGTTTCCTTTATATATTTTGAGTAAAATTATATACGAACAGGAAATTAGATTATATCACACCCGCCTTTTATTTCAATTAAAATAATTTTTAGGTCTTGGAATTTCAGCAGGGTCTAAAGACCCTGCACTACCGGTTTGGAATAATTAGCGGTGTTGGAGTCAGAAGATTGGAGTAGGGGGAAATGTATATTTAAAAGATACTGCCCTGCTCTTCAGATCCGGGCAGTACTGCAGCGGAATGGTATTGCGCCCGGGTTATCCAAACCCGAATTCCCTTTGATTCTGTTACAGCCAGAATCCTTCCGTCAGGGGACCAGTATAAACCGGACAGATATCCCACGTTAAAACCGCGGGGAGGAGTCAGCTTCCATGCTTTGCTTTTACTTCGTGCAACTATAACATGAAAAGACTGTCTTGCCGGGTTTCCCCGACCTTTACGGACAAGAAGAGCAGCGCAATTTTTTCCGCGGCTTACCCGTTCGGCCATGAATGTATCCCAGTCAAAACCCTCAAAACGAAATTTCTCCAACACTCCTGTTACAGGATTGAGTAGATACGATCCGCCTTTGTGCTCTCTGGATACAGTTCCCCTTCTTTTCCGGGTTACTGTAGTTCCTGTATATTGAATAAATGCTATACAGCCGTCCTCAAGCAGGGAAACAGAAGCAAAATCCTCTCTGTCCGGATCGCTCTTTTCCCCGGGGAAAGACAGCTTTTTATAAAATCCTTTCACCAGATCCGCAAAATACCAGCCGCAGTCAGGACTGTTTCCTGATTGACCCGAAGGAGCAGGGACTCCCAAGCGGTTTCCTCCTTTACGACCGTACAGAGGCCCGGTCTGTTTCTTCCGGACCCTGAACACGCAATACCGCGCATCAGCTGATACAACAGCGTTATCATAAAAGGATATCTGTGCATGCACAAGTTCAGGCAATTGCACTTTCCTGACAGTACTGCCCTTCACCCACTTTATTGTATTACGCATTATATAAAGGACACCGCCTGCAACCGATATCCTCTGCGCCCGGGCTTCCCTGATCTCTTCTCCTTTGAGCTTTTTCCATTCCTTATGATCCAGGTCATATTCGTACCATACAGGCGTAACGTTCAGATACATACCCGGCGGTGCAGTCCTTGCCTTTCCTGCATCCATATCTACGACCGAGGCGCGGAATATACTGTCCGTGTGCCAATGAACCGCATTGAAACCGACAATCATGCCCTGACGCTCTTTAACGGGCGGAGAAACACTGACCGAGGTCCCGTCCTTTTCCCGGATATCGATCAAACGGAAACATCTGTAATTATTCCGGCCATACGGTTTTTTTTGATGTATATACCTGATCAGATTCACAGAAGCATATCCTGACTGAAAGGGAATCGAATTCGAAATCAGTTTTCCGTTCGAAGATAAATGGGCGTGGCGCACCTGAGGTCCCTTAACCGTGTTATCGCTTATTTCCCTGATCCTGTCTGCATGTGTATCAAAGGGAGCATGCATATATGAAAGGATCGTCCCGTCCGGAAGCCATCTGCACTGTTTAGCCCTGCATACAGGCAGCATACTCCCGGCTGCCGGATCATACAGGAAATAGGCGCTTGCCAGTTCCATCTGCCGTGATACAAGGAATCCGGGTATTTTAATGTATTTCCCCTCCTGCTGAACAAGGATCATCCGTGCGTCAGGGGACCAGGAAAGGGTCAGTCCGTTATCTGTGCCCGGCTGTTTTGGTGTTGAGATGATGCCTTCCCTACCTGCAGCATGAAGAGCCTTTTCCTGCGGATGTGCACCTGAATTAATAACCAGGATCAAGATAAACAGTGCTGCTGTTTCCAGTAGTCTCTTCATAGTGATGTTCCTTAAAAATTGTACTCTGCATATAGTATATGTATATGCAGAGTACATATCCCCCCTCTGATCTGAATCGGGTTTATTATTTCTATGGTTTATACACTATCTCTATATTCTTATCAGGTTTGAAATCCTTCATGGTCCAGCTGATGGTATTCCCTTTCTGTTCGGAATCGCCGGGAAGCGTCTGCAGAATATCCCCTGCAGCTACACCGTCAAGTTTCACATTAATTACAGCTTTCTTAATGGTGTCCTTCCATGTCGCGCCTGTAACCAGTGTATAGGCATAGAAATTCAGCTTTCCGTGACTGGTGTTGTCGATCACAGCAGGCTCCACCCAGTAGGACACCTTGATCTTTTTCTTTTCATCAGCCTTGAAGGGAACATTGAAGACTTTCCATTCCTTATACGGACCGCTGAAACGGTACGGCTCGGACTGTACGTTTTGTTTCCCTCCTCTTCCACGTCCGTACACAGGACGAGGCGAGTTCTTCTTCTCTTCGGTCTTTTCTGTTCCTACCCCGTCTATTTCCTTGTCTTCAACATACACTTTAAAGTCATTCAGCTCTTTTTCAAAAAGGCCCAGGGGATACCCGAAACGGACCTTTGAACCGGAACCCGTATTATGCATGTTGAACAGAGCCTCCACATATACCTTCTTCTTCCCCAGTTTGATATTGACCTCTTCCGATTCCATACGCACCTCGCTCCAGCGGGGACGCGGTGTGGCAATATCGCCCCTCACGATCAGCGCTCCTGCAGCAACAGCACATATGCAGACTGCAGCCAGCCATCTTCTTTTTCCGTTCTGTTTCATCATGTTCTCCTTTTAAAATGAATCAGAAAATAGTATCTGTTTCCATACCTGACATAACAATATCAAGATTAGCCGCTCTCCCGGGTTTTATGACAACCTGCCTCGACACGGCAGGTTCCCGGTGCCTTTTGTTCTTCGCTTTCCTGTATATAACTGCCTTTACCGTATACCTGCCCGGAAAAAGCCCGGATATGCTGAAATGCCCTTTCTTATCAGGATACCCTGTTCTTTTTACTGCATTGCCGTTTAATTCAAGTGAAATACGCGCTTTTCTGTACCCGAACGGCTTTCCGTTCCCGTCCTTCAGTGTTCCGGACAGGGTTCCGGACCGTTCAAATACAGCTTTTACTGTACATTCTCCGCTGGCAGGCACATCCACTTCCACAGGGAGGGCCCTGTACCCTGATATAGAGGATGTGAATTCCAGCCTGTATGCTCCCGGATGCATGCCGGATAACGTGAATGTTCCCTTCGGACCTGTGACTGTATTATTATTATTATAGTTGCCGAACACAGGCCTTATTCTTGATCTCTCTTTTTTGTCAAGGCTTGTTGCCCTGACAGTCACTCCCGGAAGCAGCCTGCCTCCCGACGTCACAGCCCTGCCTGTAATTCTGCTCCCCTGTTTAAGGGTTATATTGACACTTGTCGTTTGTCCCGCAGGAAACGACCCCTTGAGAATACTTTCAAAGAGAAATCCCGTATCCTGCGGCGGTGTGCATTCAACACGGATCCCCTTCTGCATATTCATATGCCCGAGAAAATATACTCCTCTGTCATCCGTAACAGCGGACCCGTATCCGGAGATCCCATGTCTTATCCGCTTTACCAGCCTTACAGTGCAGCCGGGAACAGGTTTGCCGTCCGGCCCTGTTACTGTACCGGTTACCGCATATCCTTTTTTCAGTATTGCATTCACGGTCAGCGTCTTTCCCAGTGCCGAATTTCTCAGTACTGGACTCGCCGTCAGAAGAAGATGCCGTTCATCAGGAGGCTGGACTGTCAGGGACGGCTTGAACCGTTTACTCCGGGTGTAGTGGTCTGCCGGAAGAGGAAGCCCGTACAGTCTGTAGGAACCCCGGCCGTCTGTGATGATATGTTTGTCAGAGCAATAATTCACACGTACCCGCGCTCCTTTAACAGGCTTTCCTTCGGGATCGGTGACAGTCCCCTGCACAGCAAGGCCCTGAGGCAGAGAGAATGTCTGTGTAATACAGAGACCGCTTATTATCCTGACATCAGAAAAAGTGGCCTCACAGGCTTCTGAATCCTGAGAAGGCACCACCTTGAGCGTATATATATTCGTATTCAGCCCTTTGAACTCGACTGTCCCCTGAGGGCCGGCTGTATATGTGGCAATTTTACCCGTACTTATCCTCATTAGTGTATTTTCAGCCGGCTGAAAAAGTGTTACTCTGGCTCCGGCAGCCGGCCGGCCTGCATGATCTGTGATCCTGCACTGTATCATACCTCCGTTGTAAAGAGAGATATCGCGAAGCACAACTTTTTCTGTCCCTTTCACACTGATGCCCCTTACTAAGGCAGGAGCATATCCCGTATCTGAAGGAGGCTTCACCCTGACCACGTACGTTTCCGTTGTCAGGCCGCCCAGCACATATGATCCCCGGACATCCGTAACGCAGCTTTGGCTGAACGATTCTCCCGGTTTCTGATATATGCTCTTTTTCCCCACATCAGTGGCAGCATCAGTACTGCACGATATCTTCGCTCCCTTCAGGGGTTTCCCTTCAGGACCGAGAACACGTCCTGTGATAGATGCTCCGAAGGAAAGAACAAAATCCTTTTCAGCCGGTTTTTTCTGCTGCAGCTCAACTGAAGTCACGCCCCACGGCTTGTAGCTGTACAGTGGGATAAGAAGGCTTTTCTCCGGGACATCAATCCGCCGTATCACGTACGATCCGGCAGCAAGCTTCGGAAACCTGTATATTCCCTTAGCGTCAGTGACTGCTGTCTGTGAAAACCATCTGTTTTTATCCAGCAGTACTTTAGCCCCTGCTACAGGTTTTCCCTTAGCTGCGGTTATTTTGCCGGAAAGTGAAGTATCCGCCGGAAGGAAAAGGACGGTCAGTTCTTTCCTCTCCCCCGGGTTAACACGGATACTGCTGCCGCGTCCGGTCACCGGCATCAGCATATGGGGCACATACCTGCATCCTGAGGGAGGGTCAACGGATATACCTAAAGATGTATAATGTTTCAGGACGGGTATGTGTATACTGCATTCCCCTTCGGCAGACGTCTTTCCGCTGAATACCCTCTCTTCATGTGTAGTCCAATCCTTTTCAGAAAAAGATACTGTCACACCTGGAACAGGGGTGTTCCCCTCAGCAACAGCCTTGACGAGTACCAGAGCCTGTCCCTTCTGCTCTGAACCGGACAGGACACCAATAATAAGGATAAAACATAATACAAAAAGAAAAATATATTCTTTTCTCATTTCGATCTCCTTTTTTTTAATAATTCTTCGATTTCACATATATAAGGAAAAAACATACGCATTTCTAACAGAAAAAACCTGTTTTTTTCTTTTTTTTATTGACATTCTGTATGAAAACAAGAATAATACCTGCTTTAAGTCGGATACAAGATACTTGACGTGTCCATGAAAGGAATACCAATGGCCCTGATTCATTGCCAATTCTTCTCTGAAATACTCGGCCTGTCCACTGCAATGGACGTAATCCTTCCCCAGAATACCGAACAGCAGATCGGCCTTACAGGAAAAGCAGGCAGCGGGGATCATCCCTGCCTTCTCCTTCTTCACGGACTTTCAGACGATCATACTGTATGGCAGCGCAGAACCTCTATTGAGCGGTACGCAACCCCCCTCGGACTCGCAGTAGTTATGCCTGCTGTGCACAGGAGCTTCTATACGGACCAGAAACATGGATATGATTACTGGACATTCATAAGTGAAGAAGTTCTTGATACAGCCCGCTCCTTCTTCAGACTTTCGGACAAACGTGAAGATAATTTTGTTGCAGGCCTTTCAATGGGCGGATACGGAGCATTTAAACTCGCTCTCCGGTGTCCTGAGAAATTTCAGGCATGTGCAAGCCTGTCCGGAGCCCTTGACATTGCATCACGAACACAGGATGAATATAAAAACAGTAAAGATATTACGGTCGCATTCGGAAGGCACTCGGATATTGCAGGAACTGATAATGACCTTATGAAACTGGCTGATAGTTTTGTTCAAAGAAAAGACATATCCTTGAAATTTTTTCAATGCTGCGGCACGGGCGATCATCTGTATAAAGAGAATGCAAGATTCAGGGAACATGCCCTGAAATTAGGGCTCGATCTTACATATGAGGAAGGGCCTGGAGAGCATGAATGGGGATACTGGGACACAATGATACAGAAGGTGCTGCGGTGGCTGCCGCTTACATGACATGGATCAGGAAACGGTTTTCAGGGGACTTGGTTCAGAGGTCAGTTATCAGTTCTCAGGAATCAGGGGATAGGATCACAGGTATTACACTAATTCAAAAAAACAAAAAGACAAGATAAGAAAAGATATTGGACAGGATCACAGGATTGACAGGATAATTAAAAGATAAGAAAAGATATTGGACAGGATCACTCCGCACTTTGCACTCAGGATTCCGCATTCAAAGAGCCGGGTTAACTGAGTTTTTCCTTCATTTTTTTGAATTCATCGTGAACGCTCTCTCTGAAGCTGCTGATTGTGAAATACTTGTAGCCTGAAAGAGCAAGGGCTTCAGCTGCACGTATCATCTGATCAAGGCCGTATTCGCTTCCCGCCGCTTCCGCGAACTCCACTGAATGGGCGGCAGGGCTGTCTTTGGATATTCCGAAATAGACATGTGCGCCGGGCACTTCCTGTGAGACATTGCCGAAATCAGATGAACCGCGTCCGGATTTTTCCGGAATTTCAGGTTCCAGTCCTACTGCTTCAGCAGCTTCAATATAGGCACTGTTCAGCTGTTCATTAGGTTTTCTTGCCTTATATCCTTCTTTGTCCGGAGGCATTGTCAGCCTGGCTCCCGTCATAAGAGCTGCACCCTCGGCAATCTCCCTGAACCTCCTGACCATGCCTTCAAGTACATCATCCTCCAAAGCCCTCAGACAGAACACACAGGACGCTTTTTCAGGAATAATATTAGCAGCAGCCCCCCCCTCTTTCACAATGCCGTGCACCCGGCACGTCTCCACCAAATGCTGACGCCATGCGTTCACCCCCTGAAACAGCAGCATGACGGCATCAAGGGCATTCACTCCCTTTTCAGGCGCTCCTGCTGCGTGAGCGGCTTTGCCCTCGTATGAAATTGAAAAAGCCTTAATAGCAGTGCATCCGTTATCCGGAATGGTCCTGCGGGAGGGATGGGCCATCATCACAGCATCGACGTTCTTAAGCCCGTCGTTTTTTATAATACCAAGCTTGCCTCCATTGGTCTCTTCAGCAGGCGTGCCCATAACGATCACGGTACCCTTGATCCCTTCTTTTTCAAGGGCTTCCGCCAGTGAAACACCTGCACCAAGGGCCGCGGAACAGATCAGATTATGGCCGCATGCATGGCCTATTTCCGGAAGCGCATCATATTCAGCCATAAAGCAGAATACAGGCTTCCCTTCTCCCCGGACAGCGCAGTAAGCCGTATCATACCCTGCAAACGGGATATCCACTTTGAATCCCCATTCTTTGAGCAGTTCAACCTGCCATGCACACGCCTTTTCCTCTTTCAAACCGAGTTCCGGGTTTTCATGTATTTTTAGGGACAGCTCTTTCAGCTGTCCCGCGTGTTTTTGTATAATTTCGTGTATTGCGGGATGTGACACAGCCATGTCATTTCCTTTAAAAAAAAAAGAATTATAACTGTTATACGCGATTGTCAATCAGGAATTCGAATATTATCATTAATTTTTTGGTTTTTCCCCTTGATTTTCACGGAAATAATATAACATATTAACATGAAAAACATTACATACACACCTTTTTTTCTCCTGTTTGTCTTCACATGCGGCTATATATACAGCAGTAATCCGGAAATCGACTTCATGTCCGGATACTGGTCCTGTCATTTTACATTCTCGCCGGCACCGTATGACCTTCCCCTGCTGAAAAAACAGGCTGCTGAAGACCCGAAATTCGCCAAACAGATAAAACTCCGCAAAATCGACTTTTCAAAACCTTCAAAAAGATGGCCTTTCTATTTTCAGCTGTACCATTCAAGGGAGCAGTTTTTCCTTGACTTTCCCGAACCGCCTGAACAGTGGGTATCACCCGGCTTTGACGACAGCCTCTGGCCAAGGCATATCCTTCCCCAGCTTACCGGAAGAAGTTTCTGGCGGGCCCAGGTTACGGGACTTGCCTGTTTCAGGGCCCGTTTCACTGTAAACGACCCGGATGCGGTCAGATCGTTAAGGATCACTGCCCGTTTCCGCGGCGGCGCTCTTGTATATGTTAACGGGAAAGAAGTCGGCAGAGCATACCTCCCCGCGGGGAAGATCGACAGCAGTACTCCGAGTGAACCGTATCCTGAAACAGCGTATGTGCTGCCCCGGATCAGGATAGGCAACTACGACAGCAAAGGAGAGCGTGCAGTGACCGAGCTTATCGGGAAATTCCCGGGCCCGAATCACTATATCAAATATAAAAAAAGCACAAGCAAGCTATTCGGCAAGGAGCCTATTGACAATCTGGCTGGTATGGGGAACAAGGGCAGGGAAATAATAACACGTGAAGAATGGGAAAAAGTACAGGGTATAAGAGACCGGGAGTTAACTGCGAAGATGCCTTCTTCGTGTCTCAGAAAAGGCATAAATACACTCTGTGTAGAGATCCACAGAAGCAATATACGTCCCGGTGTTCCAGTAAAGTGGCTTCATACGTATTTTATCGGATGTACAGCCGAATACAGTCCCGCAGGTTCTGTACTCCCGGAAAAGCGTCCACAAACTATACAGGTGTGGACTGATGATATACACCGCAGATATTTTGAAAAGGATTACGGACCTTCCCGTGAACGGACAGTCCCCCTGAGGATCGCGGGGGCAAGGAACGGCAGTTTTTCCGGGCAGTTCATTATTGGAACGCATAATGACATCACTTCACCAAAGGTATCCGTTGGAAATCTGGTTTCCTCAACAGGAAACAGGATCTCCCCGGCAGCGATAACCGTACGGTACTGTAAGCCCCATTCAATGGCTGAAGTGGGAGTAAAAAAACTGAGTGCGAATGCCCAGGGCGGCAGAGGCATGGAATCATTGAGCACGCGGCTCGCAAAAGTCCGGTATGCCCCGGACGTGAAACCTCCCAAGGGACTGAGGAGCCATGCATACAGGAAATGGAAGGAAAAAATGCTCTCCCGGATCATATTCTTCGATCACCTTTCTCCGGATCCTCCTGCATCAATATCCGCAGATACATGCCTGCCCGTGTGGATCACGGTAAAGATCCCCCCTGCTGCAAAACCGGGTTTATACGCAGGAACAATCACTGTAGCTGTGTCAGGGAACAGAACGGACGTGCCTGTCAGACTGCAGGTAATGGACTGGACACTGCCAGACCCTGAACAGTTCAGCACTGTCCTGGGAATGGAACCATCTCCTTACGGCGTATCCAATCACTATAAGGTGGCTCCCTGGAGCGATAAGCATTTCAGGCTTATGAAGAACACATTCAGGCTCATGGCCCTGCTCGGTAATGATCTTGTGATAGTACCCGTGCTCCTGAATTCCGAATTCGGTAATAAAAACGACTCGATCATACGATGGAAACGTGTTTCAGGAGGATATGAATGCGATTGTTCCCTTCTCAAACGGTTCCTGGGAATTGCCGCGAAATATTCAAAACCTTCCTGCATCTGCTTCGTGATAAGCCATTCCTCACGGCCATACAGCGCAGTAAAAAAAGGAAACCATGTACTCCTTCAGAACGGTCCGGAAAAGGACACTATACTTGAAGTCCCGAAAGCCGGGACACAGGAGGCTGCCGCATTCTGGAAACCGTTTATCAGAGATGTCAGGAAATGCATGAAGGAACAAGGTATGGAAAAAAGCCTGCACTGGGGACATCTGGGAGATAACCTTAAGGGTGAAACAGGCAAGACCATCAAAATGTTTAAGGAACTTTCCCCTGAAATCGGATGGGCCAGAAGCTCGCACGGATGGGGCGGGCCCAAAACCGGATTCTCGTTCTCCACTACCGTTCGCCATGCATCCTCCCCTTTCAATCGGAACAAATCCCGGATCATGAGCTGCAAGGGGTGGAAACGGGAATGGAACAGGCTGGTATTCACCCGTGTGGAAAATCATGTCTCTGTTGTATACGGCTTTTCGTCACCGTACAGATACCGCATAGCACCTGAAAGAGCTGTTGTCTGCGGATGCAACGGGATCGGACGCTGGGGCCTTGACTACTGGGCAGGTACCTATCCCACCTGGGGCAATATCACGCCGACAGTACTCTCTTTCCTGTGGCCGGGGCCTGAAGGTGCTGAAACAAGTGCCCGGTTTGAATGCTTCAGGGAAGGTCTGCAGGAGACGGAGGCAAGGGTATTTCTGGAAAAAAAAATGGAAGAGAAGGAATTCGCAGAATCCGGAACAGAAAAAAAAATACAAAAGATCCTCGATCAAAGGATAACAGACCAGTTTATTCAGGTCCTGCAATCCGCTGATAACTGTCCCCAGCCGAAGATCGAGGAATATTATTCCGGCTGGCAGCAGAGCAGCTGGGACCTTTATTCCGCTGCTGCAGAAGCTTCCGGGGGAACGGTCCCGGACGCAGATGCGAAAAAACGTTTTTTTCAGTAAAAGGAGGTTTATATGTGCTTCAGAAAAATGTTATTCAGCCTACTGATATCCTGCCTGATACTGGTGTATGTCTGCGAAACCATTGAATCAGACGAAAAAAAGGATAATTCCTCTGAAATCTCAGTGCTTGAAACACAAAGCTTCTGGCGGCACCATATCACGTGGGGTACCGATGTCTGCAGGACGGAATCAGGAGAAATCGTTCCCGTCCATTCCTCGAGTGCGAATGAAAGATATTATAAAAAGGAGAACGGCAAAAAGATCCGTGCCTATAAACTGAAGGTTTTCAGCAAGCACAGAGCGTATCCCCTTCCTCCGGACGAGTGGCGTACCGTTGAATTCAATGACAGCGGCTGGGAAAAAGCTAAAGGGCCTTTTGCATCCGGCCCGTGCGGAAGCCGAAAAAGGAGCTATAAAAGCACACCGAACCAGTGCCTCAGGGGCAAATTCAATGTAGAAAATCCTTCAGCGGTCAGGGATATGAAGTTTTCCGTTTCATACCTTGGAGGTGTCGCTGTATATATCAACGGAAAAGAGTTGGTTAAGGGCCATATGCCTGACGGGAAGATAGAGCCTTCAACTCCTGCCGAGGATTATCCGAAAGAGGCTTTTTTTGATACAAACGGCATTATTCTCGATGCAGCTGATAAGGATCCCAATGTAAAGGAATTGGTGCAGTCCCGCGTTCGAAAACTCGAAAACATCAAGGTCCCTTCATCAATGCTTAAAAAAGGCGTGAACGTGCTTGCGGTAAGCATGCACCGCTCACCCGCTCCCCAGGATTTCTTTACAGCAAGCAGAAGCAAAAAATACAACAACCCGGGGCACGTCAAGGTGTTCTGCTGGTGGCCGAGGATAGGCATAACGGATATCAGCCTTACAGCGGAAAAAGGCGCCGCAGTTGTTCCCAATGCCGGGCATACGGGCCCGCCTGCAGGTTTCCATGTGTGGACCCAGCCCGTTATCGACAGGGTTCAGGTATCCGGCTATCCCGATCCATGCGAGCCGCTGCAGCCTGTCAAAATCTGCGGCGCACGGAACGGCTCCCATTCAGGGCAGGTGGTCGTGATGTCTGACAAGCCTGTCGCCGGGTTCAAGGCCGAAGCATCGGATCTGAAGGGTCCGGGCACCATACCCGCCTCAGCAATACTCCTGCGGTACCCGAACCCGGACGGGCACATACGGAGAGGTTCCAATTACTTTAACGGCCTTGATGAGGAAACCCTTTCAGACATACCGATACGCACGGGATCCAGGGGCCGTACAAAGTACAGCGCGATCCAGTCCGTATGGCTTACCGTGAACATACCTGAGGATGCTGCTGCGGGTGACTACACGGGCACCGTAAAAATAAGCTGTGCTGAGCAGGAGCCCGTTGAAGTGCCTGTAAACCTTGAAGTCGCGGACTGGGCCATGCCCGATTCAAAGGAATTCCACACGTTCATGGGGCTTATACAGTCTCCCGAAACCCTTTCCATGTACTACAAGGTCCCCATGTGGTCCGACAGGCACTGGGAGCTGCTCGACAAAACATTCAGCCTGCTGGGAAAACTTGCCACCAAAGTGATCTATATCACGGCCCAGCACAAGACCCACTTCGGAAACGAAGAGAGCATGATCCGTTACATCAGACAGCCGGACGGCACATTCAGGCCCGACTTCACCATAGCGGAGAAATACCTTGAGACCGCAGTGAAGCACCTGGGCAAAGTGCCTGTGGTGGGCCTGTACATATGGCGTTCGCCGTGGGTAACGGGCAACTTTAACGGAGCAGGCCCGCGGGGCGACCGGAAGATCCTTCTTACGGTCATGGACCCTGAGACAAGCGAGCTGAGCAGTGCGGAAGGCCCTGAATGGGGCACACCCGAAGTGGTGGAGCTGTGGAAACCTGTGGTGGCGGGCATGAAAAAGATCCTGAGGAAGTACGGCATGGAGCAATCGCTCATGCTGGGCCTGGCGGGAGACTACACGCCCACGGACACGGCCCTTGCAGACCTTGACAAAGCATCGGGCGGGCTGAAATGGGTATATCACTCCCACGTCGTACGGTACGGCCTGGGCAATCAGGGAAGCAACCCGATCGGTTCGAGAAAATGGAGCAAGGGCAGCGGCAAAACCTACAAGACCGGCTATATCGCAGCCGGGTGGGGCGGATTTGCCTACCGGAGGGACCCTGATATCGGAGCACGCGGATACGGTTGGATGACCAATCTTCCCAGAGTGCAGACACGAAGCACTCCAAACGGACGGCTGCATCTTGAATCCAACTTCACCGCCCCAATATATAAATTTCCCAAAGGGTCTGAACCGAAGGGTGCGGGTTTGTGCGGCCACGGGCGCACCGGTGCCGATTTCTGGCCTGTACTGGGAGAAGGGAACAGGAAAAAGATCCTTGCGGGGAGGTACACTGAGACGAGATGGGGACAGCTTGGAATACGGTGCTGCGGAACAGCAATTCTTGCTCCTGGAAAGAACGGTCCGGTCGCCACATACCGGTCCGAAATGCTCCGTGAGAACATCCAGGAGATCGAGGCAAGGGTCTTTATTGAAAAAGCACTTCTTGATCCTGCAGCGAAGGAGAAACTGGGGCCCGAGCTCGCGCAAAAGGCCCGGGATATGCTTGACAACCGCGTGCGTGCTTCAAACAGGAGAGCCCAGTGCTCCGAGATAATCACCCTGTCACGGGAACTGTATAAGACTGCTGCCGAAGTCGCACAAAAACTCAAATAAATGCAAAGCAGACAGGATCACCCCGTACGATGCAAGCACCCCTTCGACTCAGCTCAGGGCCTTGAGTGTAATTGAAACGGCTACGGGGGAACCAGGATCTACGGGATTTTATTTAAGAAACAGAGAAAGTATTTTAAAAAGTCGGACTAAGCGAATCCTTTCAGTTCCTCCTCGAGGGCATCAAGCATATCTTCAAGCCCGGCTGATACAGGATCACTGAGTACGGTTCCGGGTTCAAGGCATTCCGGCTGAATCGCGTATACGGATACAGACGCACCGCTGATATGTTCCCTAATGAATGCAAGCAGGTCAAAACCGTGCATGGACAGGGATGAAATCTTCTTTTTAGAAACAGCATCGTCAGGTGTAAACCGTACCCATTCTCCGGAAGCACCCCCGAAATCACCAGCATCAATAAAAACAATATGGGTACGGCCCTCGCAGTAAAAGCGGAGCCGGGGGCCTGAACTCCCACCGTCGATTATATCTATAGTATCCTGCGCATGTATTTTGCGGAGTTTCTCCACCGCATGAATGCCCGCGCCGTCGTCCCCCCTGAGGTAATTTCCGATCCCGATAACTGCTGCCGGGCTTTTATTATCTGATGAATTCGACATTCAGATAATGCACCGAACAGGAAATACACGGATCGTATGCACGGACCAGCATCTCCATGAGGAACTGCAGCTCCTCTTCACCTTTGTCCAGGTATTCCGGAACGAATTTATCAAAATCCTTCTGTATATTCGCATGGTTCTGGTTGGTAGGGATAACACAATTCGCCTTGACGCATACACCGTTTTTATCATAGGTATAATCATGGAACAGGATTCCCCGGGGAACATCGACAGCCCCCATTCCCCTGCCTTCTTTGGGCTCAAAGGAATAATCCTCTTTCTTTAACCCCTTGTCAAGCAGCCAGTCTATATGATCGATGGTCCTCTGAACAGAGAATACGGATTCCGCGACCTGAGCGATGTTGTTCATAAAGGGATTATAATTTATGCCATCAAGCCCCAGCATTTTTCCTACTTCCAAAGCTTCAGGAGTGAGTTGTGTATAATTGTTATTGTACCGGGCCAGGGCGCCCGCGAAATAGGATTCCCGGTTGAATTTTGCGTATTTTGCCGTCGAATTGGGAGATACATACTCATTGACCACCTGCTCATATTCTTCAACGGGGATCGGTTTGTCAATATCGGACGATTTGATCAATCCGTCATATATCGCATATTCATTCGGATCGGTCAGGCTGATATATTCGGTCTCACGCACGAAATCCGGTATACCTTCAGCAACAGAAGCAACGATCTCTGCCAGTGCGCTGAGATCATCGAGCGCTTCTATATGCCTCTGTTTCAGTTGTTCCAGCTCCTTTTCTGTGGGAAGCATGGTCCATCCGTTTATAGCCGTACGGATGGGATGCGTTGTCCTGCCTCCGATCATATCGCATGTCTCATTCGCAAGCCTGTGGAGTTTGGTGACCAGGAGCACGGCATCCCTGTGCGTGGACGCCAGGGGAACGACACTGGGCTGCCGCATAAGATCGGGAAGCACCAGGTAACACACGTGCAGAATATGGCTCTGCAGGTTCTCCCCGTGGTTCAGTATCTCGCGGAGCCGCCGGGTCTGTTCCGATATTGTAAGACCGAATGCAGCCTCCGTTGCCTTGAGCGATGCAAACGAATGACCGATCGAACAGATACCGCATATGCGGGATGTTATAGGCTGAAGCTCACTGCAGTGACGTCCCACGACCATAGCCTCAAAAAACCGTGGGGCTTCCGGAACCTGCCAGGTAATTTCCTCAACAGTGCCGTCGGTGACGTTCACTTTTATATTGCCATGCCCTTCGACACGGGTTACATGGTGAAGGTCTATATTAATATTTTCTGTCATTTCATATCTCCGGATCTATTGCGAAAAGATTCATTTTCTGCTTAATATCGCCTACTGTCAGGTCATACTTCTGCAGCACTTCATGCATCGCGTTTTTATTCGGTTCGTCAACCGTACCCCGGCATCCCACGCACGCGTCCCCGTTTGATGGACAGATCGCATCGCATCCCGCGCGTGTGATGGGACCGAGACAGGTTATGCCCAGATCATAAAGGCACTGATTCTCCTTCATCTTGCATTCAACGCATACAGGATAATTCGGAAGCTGGGGGATCTTGCCCACGGCCAGCTCTTTTACCATACGCACAAATTCATTCTTGTTTACGGGACAGCCGGGAATGCTGAGGTCGACCTTGACCACTTCATGCACCGCTTTGGTCGGATAGGTATCAAGATGCTCCATAGCACCGTCCTCGCCGTAAACGATGCTGCGCACCTCATCCATATCGTTATACCGGTTCTTCAGCTTATTCAGGCCGCCGGTATGCGCACAGGCTCCGAAAGCGACCAGAAGCTTCGAACGCTTACGAATATCCTTTACCCGTTCTTCATCAACGGGCCTGGTTATGGACCCTTCGATGAAGGCAATATCGTACTCAGGCGCTTTGCCAGTTATTGCCTCACGGAACTCAACTACATCAACCAGATTAACCAGTCCGAGTATATCCTCCTCCAGGTTGACGACCTGAAGCTGACACCCCTCGCAGCAGGCAAAATCGAAAAAAGCAACTTTTGGTTTAGCCATTATATAGCCTCCGGCAAATCTGAAATCTGATCTAAACTGAATACAGGGCCCTCCTGACATACATATATCCCGTTGATCTGACAATGCCCGCATACCCCGACTCCGCATTTCATATGCCGTTCAAGGGAAACGATAATATGATCGTCAGCAAAATCAAGATCGCGCAGTGATATAATAACGAACTTATACATCACAGGCGGCCCTACGATAACAGCATATGTTGACTGGGGATCAGGTTTCCGGGAAAGCATATCAAACAGGGTGGTAACAACACCGACGTTTCCCTCCCATGAATTATCACCTTCGTCAACCGTTTCAAAAAACTCGATATCGGTACGTGCATCCCATTCAGCAAGTTCATCTGTGAACAGCCGCTGCGAAGGATCACGGGATCCGAACAGTATGGTCACATTATTATAATCATCGCGGTTCTCAAGCACATACAGAATAGCTGAACGCGCCGGCACGAGTCCGATGCCGCCGGCAACGAACAGAATATCTTTTCCTTTCATCTCATCCACAGGGAAATGGGTCCCGTACGGTCCCCGTATTCCGACCGTATCACCGGCATCCATTCCGTGAAGCGCATTGGTAACCGAGCCTGCATTCCGTATGACCATCTCAAAGGAACCTTTTTTTGAGGGTGAGGATGAAATGGATATAGGGGCTTCGCCGATCCCGGGAATGGATATCTCGGCGAACTGGCCCGGTTTATGGTCAAGCTCTCTGTTTTTCAGCTTCAGTTCGAAAAAAGCCTCAAGTTCGGTCATCGGCTTTTTTTTGATGATCTCAGCAGGTTCGGGAACCAGTGTATATGTATCTGTGGTCATGTTCAATTCTCCTTAAGATCTTCCAGTACTTGGACCGGATTTGCCACATCCGATGTGCACGCATCAGCGCAGCGTCCGCACCCCACACATCCGAATTTTCCCAATCTGTCAACAAGGTACTTCCCTTTGCGGAATATACGGTGACGGAACCGTGCGGCTTTCTCCGAACGGAAGTTATGGCCCCCTGCCACTTCAGCAAAACCCTCAAGCATACATCCGTCCCATGTGCGCACCCGCTGCCCTTTTTCCAGCGAGAGATCGAGTTCCTCTTTCATATTGAAACAGTAACAGGTCGGGCATACCAAAACACATGAACCGCATGAATAGCATTTTGAGGCTTTGTCCTCCCATACACTGCTTTCCTCCTTGCTCTCAAGAAATGCGGGTATATCCGAAGCCGATACGGGAAGCTCCTGCCCGTCAGGGATTCTGTTCTTATTCTTTTCAATTTCTTCAGCAACGCTGTCATCCTCTTCAGCACCCGTGCCGAAAAAATCACGTCCCTTATCTGTAAAAAGCTCAATACCGTAATAATCCCCCAGGTCGCAGAGCATAGCATCTGATGTTTCAGAAGGATCCATATTATCGGCTGAAGCGGCAAAGCGGTATTTAAATTCTTTTGTCGGATAGAGACCGATAAGTGTTGTATTGTTCCGGCGGGCTATATAATTGGGATCCTTTTTATCCTCCATAAACGCTGTATCAAGAATCCGGATCCCGGTAAGATCATACGGATGCACTCCGATCAATACCCGCGCACTTTCATCAAGCTCAGCCTTATATGATGATGCGTCTTTTACTTTATAGGAAAGTATGGATTCAACAGGAGGAATAAAATACTTCTTGGGAGGGAGAATAGTGACATCATAGTCCAGTACAAGGTCCGAAACTGCTTCCAGTTCATTAAAAGCATACCGTGTACCTTTCTCTACCACTCCTATGACTGATGCTTTACCTGACTGGATATGTTCTTCAATCAAAGAGTTCAGGCCGTTTTTTGTTATCTTTGCGTATTTCATTCTGCTTTCCTTGAATACAGAGAGAACCTGTCTTCACATATTATATCCTAATTATATATTATACGCCCTCTTGCGTAATTTGTCAACTAAAAAATTATATATTTTATTACCTTGTATTTTTTTTCACTATATAACCCGTCTCTATCCTTCGGTTTTCCGGTTTTTCCCTTGAATTTTTTTCAAAACCGTTATCATTCTATGCTGATAAAATGAAATGCGTCGAGGTGAAGCAGACGCCGCAGTATGGCGAAAGGGGTAAGACCGCAGGTCTTAAGAAAGGGAACTGCTTCCCTTTCGGCTCCTTGAGCGGGTCGGAGCTCTGCGCAGACCCATTCAGACAGTTGGAATACGTTCTCGCGGCTTTGACCGATCAAACAGTCTCGCGTGCAAGGCTTTTTGTCGTTAGTACAGTAAACCCCTGCACGTATTTCGTAATATGTCCCTTTAACCTATTTCTATTACTTATGTTATAGTTTTTTCAGCAAGCCCTATTTAAACGCCCGGTCACAAGAAGGAGGAAAATAGATGGCTCATCACGATATTAAGACCATGGGACAGCAGTTCGGCCGCCGGTCGTGGGCGGAGCCGTGGAAGATTAAAATGGTTGAGCATCTTCATATGACAACGCGTGAAGAACGGGAAAAAGCCATAGCTGAAGCGGGATACAACACATTCCTGCTGAGATCTCAGGATGTATATATCGATCTTCTTACAGACAGCGGCACCAGTGCGATGAGCGATATCCAGTGGGCGGGAATGATGCTCGGTGACGAAGCGTATGCGGGAAGCAGGAATTTCTACAATCTTGAAGAAGCAATACAGAAATATTACGGCTATACCTATATCGTTCCCACACACCAGGGCCGGGGAGCAGAGCATCTCATCAGCCAGACCGCTATCAAACAGGGACAGATCGTGCCCGGGAACATGTATTTCACCACAACCCGGTTTCACCAGGAACTTGCGGGAGGAGTATTCACCGATGTAATTATTGATAAGGCGCATGATCCGGAAAGCCTCCATCCCTTTAAGGGAAACGTGGATATCGACAGGCTCAGGTCGCTTATCAAAAAGGAAGGAGCGGATACAATCGCATATATCAGCCTTGCCGGCACAGTGAATATGGCCGGCGGACAGCCCGTGAGCATGGCAAATGTAAAAGAACTGAGGAAGCTGTGCGACAAACACAATATCAGGATCTTCCTTGATGCCACACGCATGGTGGAAAACGCATTTTTCATCCAGGAACGCGAACAAGGCTACGCTGAAAAACCGATTGCCGATATACTCAGGGAGTTCTGCAGCTATACCGACGGTGCATGGATGAGCGGGAAAAAAGACCATCTCGTGAATATCGGCGGCTGGGTTGCGGTCAATGACCCCGAGCTGTTTGATAAACTGCGCAATTTAGTGGTTGTGTTCGAAGGGCTCCACACGTACGGCGGACTCGCGGGAAGGGACATGGAAGCTATGGCCCGGGGCATAGCCGAATCCGTACATGATGACCATATACGTTCCCGGGTCGGACAGGTCCGGTATCTCGGGGACCTCCTTACTGAATGGGGCATCCCCATTGTCCGGCCTGTGGGCGGCCACGCTATCTTTCTGAATGCGCGCGGTTTTTATGAGCATATACCTCAGGACCAGTTCCCTGCGCAGATCCTGACTGCGGAGCTGTACCTTGACTCCGGGATACGGTCAATGGAGAGGGGCATTGTAAGCGCGGGAAGGGACAAAAAGACAGGCGATCATCATTATCCGAACCTTGAGCTCACGCGGCTGACAATACCGCGGCGGGTCTACACTCAGTCGCACATGGATGTAACCGCCGAGTCGGTACGGGCTGTATACGAAGCCCGCAAGGAAACGCGCGGACTGAAGATTGTGTATGAGCCCGAATATCTCCGATTCTTCCAGGCAAAATTCGAACGGATTTAGCAGAAAACAGGTTCTACGTATTTCCCCGCCTTAATCAATCTACAGGGATACCTCAAACCCTATATTATCAAAAATCACCTCAGCTTCTTTTTTTCCGTTATATACAATCAGAAATATATGTGTGGTCTTTGATATGTTTTGAATCTTTGCCTCAAACTTCCACTCTGTTGCCTGGGTCTTGAATTCAGAAGAGGCAAGGTCTATCTCTATCCGATTCCATCCCTGATCGATCTTCACAGCCTTTGATTCATAATAGGCCCATTCAGTCCCTGTAGTAAATGCAGCGGCAACCGTCACAGGCTCGGTACGCGTGTTGAATACATCAAATGCAAATGTCTTCCAGGAGGCGAGGTCCATTTTGTTTTCAAGACGGATCGCTGTCTTATCCTTTTCACCCGCTTCTGAGGTGAGCCTGATGCGCACATCCCCGTCCAGCCCCGATTCACGTTCCACCGATCCTTTATTGCCCCATTTCTGCAGGGACCATTCTTCTGCGGCCTCAAATCCGTTATCCTCCGCTTCCTGAAGTGATCCAGTGATGTCACCGGGAAATTCCGCGTCTTCGATACTCCTGATCCGCTTCTGCTTAAAGGAATACGTCCCCACCTCGGTCAGAACCTTTACTTTTCCGGAACTTTTTTCCACGATTATACCCTCTATTGAAAGACCGCTTCTGAACGTTATCTTTTTAAGAAGGGTCTCAGGAAGTATATCAGTTTCAGAAGGTCCCTGCTCTGCCTCCCCGTCCTTCTGTTCCGGCTGCTCCTTCTGCTCCGGCTGCTCCTGCTGTTCATCCGCAGCAGGGACCGGCTGTTCATCCGCGGCAGCAACAGAGCTCTCCCCTTCTTCCGTTACAGCGGCTTTTTCCACTGCACCGCACCCGGCAAGCAGCACGCATACAAGCAGTAAAAATGTTTTTTCACCCCGTTTCATATCCCTACTCCTTCAGAGAATCAAGATGTCTGCGGGCTTCCTCAACCTCCTCATTTCCGGGCCCGGTCCGTATATAATTCTCCCACCATGCGCGTGCGTCCTCCTTCCGGCCGAGGGCCTCGTAACAGAGCGCCAGTCCTTTGAATGCCTGCCTGTTCGAAGGATCGCCCTCTACAGCAGCTTTGTATTCCTTGAGAGCCTCCTCAGGTTTACCGCTTTCAAGGAGCACAGTACCCCGCCATGCGGAACGGGCTGCATTGACCATGCTGAGTTTCTGCGTCTTTTCTTCAGCGGTTCTGGATGTTTTTTCCGCTTTGCTTTTGAGACTGTCAGCCGTTGAGATCAAGTCCTTTATCTTTCCCTGGGCTTCATGCAGTTTTTTGTTCCTATCCTCTATTTTTTTCTCAAGCCCAGCTTTGCTTTCAGCAAGTCCCGATATTTTTTTGTCTTTACTTTCTGCAAGAGCCTGCAGGTCCTTTACTTCCTTTTTCATGCCCGTGATATCATTCTTTGCAATTTCGACTTCTTTCAGAAGCTTTGCATTGTCAGCGTTCTTCTCCTCAACAGCCGTTTGAACCTGCTTGAGCTTCTCTTTGAGTGATGTAAAGTCTGCCGTCATAAGCCGTAAGGATTCCGTTTGCTCCTGATATTCGACGGAAAGCTTCTTCTGTTCCGTCATAAGCCGCGCGCGCTCGACTTCCATTTCCTTTATTTTTGTCTCTTTCTGGTAGACCATGAATCCGGCATACCCGAGAGCACCGATAAACAGTACAATAATCACCGCTACAACCGCGATATTCCCCTTCATATTCTGCTCCCTTAAAAATATACTTTTTTAAGCATGGTAATATTGTAGATACATAATATGTAAGTCAAGATATTTTTGTATAATTTTATCGGGAAAGAACGCAATACTTTATGTTTGCTGTTGCCTTTTGTTTTTACTAAAAAAATCTTGACATCCCCGGCCACAGACCTATAATTCATTCAGACGTGCCGCTTCAGAGGTGGCATACTGCACCGTTTTTCTGTATCCTTTACGCCCATGTACATACGTAAATAATAAAAATTCGATTTTTTTCCAAAAATATTCTCCGAATCGGGAGATTAGGGTGATTAATAATTAATAAAGTAGAAACAAAATGAAAAAAAACAAAAAGCTTTCTCAGTTGCCAAGGGAAGAATTAGAGAAGGTGTTCTATGACATCGTCTCCTCCTATCAATCAATGGTATACAGTACAGCCCTACGAAGGCTGGGCAAACATGATCTGGCTGAAGATGCTGCTCAGGCAACATTTTTAATACTGTTTAAAAAGATACGGAAGATCAATATCGGAAAGGGAGTCATGTTGAGTGTTTGGTTGTGGAGAACAGTGATGAATGTCTCAAAGCAAATGATAGAAAAAGATATAAGACGTAAAAAGTATGAACAGGCTGCATTCCAGCCAGTCCAGGAGAACCCGGATTTTTCCTGGAGGGAGGTCGTGCCTGAGCTTGATCAGGTTCTCCAGACTCTCCCATCCAGGAGCCGCGAGGCCATTATTGCGCACTATTATATGAACAAAGGTTACCAGGAAATTGCATCCGAACTAGATATAAAGCCTGATACTGTCCGAAAGCGCATAGAATATGGGGTTGCTAAACTCAGGAAGAAACTATCTAAACAGGGAGTAGCAGTTTCAGTGACTCTTCTGGGCAGCCTGCTGACAACCCGGGCAATTCAGGCTGCACCCGCAGGATTCTGCGATGCTACGGTCTCAGCAGCATTGCAGCTCGGAACCGGAGGATTTGGATATAATGTAAATCAAACCGGTATGGGAAGGGTTGCCGATCTTGCAAGAAATACGATGCATATGATGATGTGGGAAAAGGTAAAAATGTACATTGCCCTGTTTATTCTGACTCTTACCGCAGGGATCACAGGTTATGTTTTATTAGACCATCTTGCTGATTCATACAGAGCACAATCTGCTGCTGCGGTGGATGTAATTCTGGATGCATATTCGAATTGGCGTTACTTTGTAGTCCGCGGCAGTGACCAAATAATCACTGATACCGGTGATCTAGAGCCGCTTCATATTGTTGACCCATCCGCACGGTTCGCTTCAGTACACGGAAAGAAGGATTTGAAAGAAATCTATCATACGGATCTGCCGGACGCAGGATGGAAGGGTCGGGAATTTGATGACAGTTCATGGCCAAGATCTCAAACGGATATCGGATATGCCTTTCGGCTAGGAAGGTATCAGGACTATCAACCAGGATATTTCTCTGCACCATTCATCTGTATGCGCGGAAAGTTCATGGTGGAAGATCCGGAACGTATGGGTGATATGTTCCTTTCAGCGGATTTTAACGGCGGGGTTGTTGTCTATATAAACGGAAAGGAGGCAGGACGTGCATATATGCCGAAAGGCGAGATTGAATGGCCAACACCAGCTGAAGAATATCCTTCAAAAGCCTATTTCACACCGGATAACAATCCGCTTGAACACAAATACAGAAGCCCTGATGCAATGAGGTTGCCGGAGAGATTCAGTATGCGTACCCGGCGGATACGGCACCTGCGGATACCCTCGACAATGCTCTGCAGGGGAATAAATGTCATTGCGATCGGGAATCACAGGGCCCCGGCTCCGGACTCCTTTCTGAACAAAAAACGGTTTCAAGATTATGGTTTTCAAAGAAGGAGTCTCTGGAACAGGATCGGCATCCTGAAAATCAACCTTTTTGGGGAAAAGGGTCGTGCAGCACACGACACCAGGAGGAAAGAGGACCTTCATATATGGAACCATCCTGTGGTTTCCCGTGTATATGTTACAGCCTCAGGCGATCCGAACGAGCAATTGAGGCCGGTCAGGATATCCGGTGTGCGCAATGGCTCCTTTTCCGGTCAGTTTGTCATTGAGTCTACAAAGGATATCCGGGGAGTCAGGATAGAGAAAACAGCGTTTGAGGGTACGGAACGTATCCCTGGTACTGCGATACAGATCCGTTATGCAAAGCCGGACGGCAATGGCCGTCCCCACAGGAACCGGCCGGACTGGTTCGACAGCCTTGAGCAAACACCCCCTCCTGTGATATCACTCAGAAAGGATACACATACTGCACTTATTCCCGTATGGGTAACAGTACATATCCCGTCTGATGCGGATCCGGGGATATTTAAAGGACGGCTGATAGTCAGGACGGATAATTCAGGCCCGTTTGAGGTGCCGATTCATCTGAATATTTTTAACTGGACACTGCCCGATACAAAGGCCTTCTCGTCTTACATCGGCATGGTTCAGTCGCCGGAGTCGGTTGCACTCAGATATGATGCTGAAATGTGGTCAGAGGAACACTGGGATCTTCTGGACCGCTCTTTTGAACTTATGGGACAGGCCGGTGCAGATGCACTCTTTTTGACACTGATAAGGCGTACACAATTCGGGAACAGGCATGGTATGGTCCGTTGGATCAGACAGCCCGACGAATCGCTTAAACCTGACCTCAGCATAGCAGAGAAATACATTGAAACAGCAGTTGCACATCTGGGCAATATCAGGGTAGTGTGTCTCTACTGCTGGGAACCGGTTCCTTTACCAGTGTCTGTGGATGTTCCCGGAAAAAGAACCTGGAAAGACCGCGACATTCTATACAGCATCTATGACCCTAAAACCGGAAAGCTTGAAGAGGCAACCGGACCACAATGGGGAACCGAGGAATGCCGCCGTTTCTGGCAGCCTGCCTTTGACGGGATACGAGACATTCTAGCAAGACACGGGATAGAGGGATCCATGATGGCCGGGATATCAGGGGACTATTTGCCTTCAAAAGCCTGTGTTGAGGATATTGCTGCTGTATCATCCGGAATCAAATGGGTATCCCATGCACACAACTTTTATTCCGCGGTCCAAGGGATACCGATCGGGTGCTGCACTAACATGTGGGGAATGACAGGAATCAGAAATCCGGGCTTTCCGTTAGAATACAGCGATCAGAGCCGGTTTTATGGATGGAAGGAAAACAGGATGATAATAGCCCGGATCCTCTGGAAAATCCGGGCTTACAAGCCGATCCTATACTACCGTATTGAACCTGAGAAGTGGATGGTCGGGGCAGGGAGGCTGGTTAAGAGTACCGGGGTCTATACCGGTACAAACGGCATCGGCAGGATCGGGGCGGATTTCTGGCCTGTTATTTCTGACCGGCGCGGTAGACTTGAAATCATTCCGGATCGATATCTCGGAAAATCGGACGGAGGACAGCTCGCCCTTAGATCAACTGCCTATTACATGCTTGGACCGGGAAGGGACGGTCCGGTATCAACCGTGCGTTTTGAGATGCTCCGGGAAAATATTCAGGAGATCGAGGCACGGGTGTTTCTTGAAAGAATCCTTGCGAATCCTGAGCAATGTGCCAAGCTTGGCCCGGATCTGTCTGAACGATGCCAGTCTATTCTTGATGAACGCGTCAGAGACATGCTCAGGATAAAAAATGACTTACGATATGATATTACATGGTATATGTGCGTCTGGCAGAAAAGATCCGAAGCCCTTTACCATGCAGCGGCCGAAGCAGCAAAGATACTGGGAATTGAATAGAATCTGATATGCAGGAAAAAAAGAGATGAAGAAAGCACTGGTATTCTGTAATATTCTTCTCAGTATTGTTCTTATCGTTATGATTGTTATACTCGGTAAACGGGCTACTGAAGAGATCAGCACTGAGGAACGGCACAAAAAACCGGCCGTTGAAGAGATTGACAATGAGAAGCAGCACAAAAAACCGGCCTTCGAGAAGACCGAAAACAGAAAGCCGATCCAGGATAAACCGGTCTCCGCGGAAAGTGAACATGAAGAACCTCCCCTGATCGGCATCAGTTCGTCTTATGGAGCCACAACCATCGGGGCCACCCGCAATGTGGTACTGGGTGTGGCATATAGAGGCGCCACCCCGATTATTGTGCCGGCAACACCGAATGTAGAAACAATTGAACGTTACGTTGATCTCCTGGACGGTCTGGTACTGATCCCGGGGCGGGCGGATATACTTCCGAGCATGTACGGCGAGAAAAAACATCCCAAAACAGGAAACATGAACAAGGTCCGCTGCAGTTTTGAGATCAAGCTTATACAGACATGGCTCGAAAAAACAAAGAAACCGATCATGGGCATCTGTCTCGGCATGCAGTTTGCTAACGTTGCCTGCGGGGGAACGCTGATCCAGCATATACCGGATGAGGTGCCGAATGCAATAAAGCACTCAAGCGGCACACATGAGGTAACAATCGACAGGAATTCGCATCTCTTCAGGATTCTCAAAACAGAAAAGATACAGACAAATTCATATCACCACCAGGCTGTGGAAAAGCTCGGAAAAGGGCTTAGGGCTGTAGCGCATACTGAAGACGGAGTGATCGAGGCTATTGAGCTCAAAGACAGATACAGCCTGCTCCTGCAGTGGCATCCCGAAATCAGATGGAAGCACGGGAGTAAGATTTTCAAAGCCTTTGTAGAAGCGGTTAAAGCTCATCGGGACAGAAAAAAGCCAATATCGTATCAATTTCCCCGAATACGGTATAGGCCTGGTCAAAAACAATCGTCAGTTTCAGAGCATCCGGTATCATTAATTCCAAGCTTTCAGGGAAAAAGGTACATAATTGCTCTCAGTCAATTTCATCGGCTGATTTTGTCTTTCGATTCTTAACTCTGGAGGAGTTATTATGAAGAGGATTTACTTTCTTTGCGCAGCTGCCTTTTTTGCCGTTACCCTTTTGTTGACAGGCTGCGGCAATGGAGGAGATAATTCGAATGATACTAAAGATGATACAGATGTGGAACGGCCGAGTGATGTCACCGGACTGACCGTTACTGATGAAGGCGACGAGTATGTCACACTCAGCTGGAACGCTGCCACTGACAATGCGGGGGTTACAGGCTACAGGATCACCGTTGATGAACTCTCGGAAACACGTGATGTCGGCAATGTCACCTCATATACCTGGTCAGGCCTTGTGAACGGCACAACATATACATTCAGTGTCGTGGCTTGCGATGCTGCAGGAAATACAAGCGCCAATCCCGCTACAGTCACTGGAACACCACAGGAACCTGACGATGTGGAACGGCCGAGTGATGTCACCGGACTGACCGTTACTGATGAAGGCGACGAGTATGTCACACTCAGCTGGAACGCTGCCACTGACAATGTGGGGGTTGCAGGTTACAGGATCACCGTTGATGAACTCTCGGAAACACGTGATGTCGGCAATGTCACCTCATATACCTGGTCAGACCTTGTAAACGGCACAACATATACATTCAGTGTCGTGGCTTGCGATGCTGCAGGAAATACAAGCGCCAATCCTGCTACAGTCACTGGAACACCCTGGGACCCTGATGAGGGTCCCCCGTCTGACGTAACCGATCCTGGCGGAACCGGAGGGTGGCATGACCCGGTCGGCAGGGATTATGTTAAGCTCAGGATATGGTGGACAGGTTCCTCAAACACAGATATTTCCCATTATCTTCTTTCTATCTCAAATGACGGGGGAAGCACGTATGCTATTCTGTCTGATTTTAATATAGGTAATATACATGCGCTTACTGTTCCCGATCCCGCCGGACCCGTAACAGACAGCGACCTTACGCCCAATGACCCCTTTTCAATAGGAACCACATATACTCTCCGTGTTGTTGCGGTTGATACGTCCGGGCTTCAGAGTGGAGGTGTCACCTTTCCTGTGACCCCAACCGAATGTCAGTGGCCGATGGGGAGAGGGAACCCTGGGCTGACAGGCGTATCCCCGGACTGCTCAGTGAAGCCGCCCTTCCGGTTGCGCTGGGCGGTGAGAACGCCCGGGGTGACTTTCAAGTCGGAGCCGTGTGTTGCTGCGGACAAAATATTTGTAACACTGATAGACGGTCCGATCATCGCCTATGACGCGCATACCGGCACGCAGTGCTGGGCCCGCATGGACTTTGCCACCATATATGAACGCTACACACCTTCCTGTGACGGAACCCGGGTATTTCTCAGGCAAAACTACTATGAGCCGGAAATCCACGCACTGGACGTCAACAGCGGTGAAACCCTTTGGAAATATGACGCCTCACTCGTAGAAACAAACTACAGCACCACAGAACAGACACCGGTCTTTGCAGACGGCAAAGTGTTCTTCTTCCGCATGGATGCTGACGGCGCTTTCGCAGTGGCACTGAATACTGTGGACGGCACCGAGGTATGGGATACAAAGATCGGGGATCCCGGGTGGTACATCAAGGAGCCGTGCTATGCGGACGGTATGGTATATCTCCGCGCTTCCTCGAATGAGGCCGGCTGTGTCGTAGGCCTGAACGCGACTGACGGTACTATTGTGTGGCAGCGGGACGATTTCCCGGTGACCGCCCGTTTCAAGACAGCCGCCTGTTCTAGTGACGGACAGATTGTATGCTGCCCCGGGGACGCCGTGGATCCGCAGATACTTGATGCGAAAACCGGTGCAACTATCTGGACCGGCGTAGAGATGCAATGGTCCCCGGTCATTACCGACGATGTTGTTGTCGGCGGAAATTTCGGAGGCAGCCCGTCATTTGATGTGTACGACAAGGCTACGGGCGAGAAGCTGTGGCGTTTCTGCCGCGGCGGCGCCAGTAACTGTTCGGTTCCGGTCCTGACAGATCTCTTTGCCTACATGGGTATGGGCACGCCAAATACAGGATGGCGCTTCGGCAGCGGTGAAAGATACGCGGTCAGTACGCTGGGGGCCGTGGGCATGACAAGCAGAGATGTGGAGTGGGGGTACAGACTGTTTGGAAACGCATGCTCCAATCCGACAATTGCCTACGGCAGGCTGTATATGTGCGGTGCCGGATGGCTCTACTGTTTTGAACCGGTCCTTGAAGCACCCCCGCCCCCTCCGGAACCGGATCTCGCAGAGATACACATATGGAAAACGTCTGACCTCACTTTCCCGGATCCGGGCCGCGGGGCATCGTACGAAGGGGAAGACAAGGCTGTGGGCGGTGAATCCTGGCCGATGTACGGCGGCTGTCCCGAACGATGCGGTCTGGAGGTGGCAATTACAACACCGATCGAATTTGCGTGGACATTCGATACAGGAGACGAAATCCACTGCAGTGCGGCTATTCATGAAGGAACCGTGTATGTCGGCTCCGACAACGGCAAGGTATATGCATTGGACCTGGCAACCGGCACAAAGATATGGGAGTATTCCACCGGCGGCAAGGTGAGGTGCTCCCCTGCCGTTGCAGACGGGGTCGTGGTTTTTGGCTCCGATGACCATACGTTCTATGCCCTGGATGCGGGTACAGGGGTTAAGAAGTGGAAATTCGTGACCGGCGACATAGTCCGCGCTGCACCTGCGATCGTTGGAGACAAGGTCGTGTTCGGCAGCTGGGACCATTGTGTGTATGCGCTGAATATGACCGACGGGACACAGGCCTGGAAATACGCAACAAGTCACTCTATCAACGCTGCGCCAGCAGTCTACGACGGGCGTGTCTTCGTGGGCGGAGGGGACTGGGTTTTATATGCACTGGACATGAATACCGGGAGCCTGGACTGGCACTTCATCTGGCGGAACGCATCTGGAGTGGCAGTCTATCGCGACATGGTCACGATGCTGTCCAGCGGAGGCAACATGTTCTACCTGTGCCCGGAGGACGGCACACCGGCAATGAAGTTCGTGGGCAACGCGGACGGAGCAGCATTCGGTACTCCTGCTTTTAGCGGAGACTGGCTCTTCTTCGGCCGCTGGTATTCGAGGTACGGCTGGGGAGACACGACCGGCGGTGTCGGTATTGTTAATGTAAAGGAGTCAAAAGGCTACTATCCCTGGTACCAGTCGGGCGGAAAAGGATGTTTGGAAACACCCCTGACCACTGCAAATATCATGATCATTGCCACTATCACAGGCACGGTCGAAGCCTATGATATATATGACGGAGTACATGCGAACAGACAGGTCTGGGAATGGACAACTCCGTCCGGAAAGCCGTTTGAAGCCGCACCCGCCGCAGCCGGAAACCATATCGTTGTGGGAAATACCGACGGGTCTGTCTATGCTTTCACATATTGACAAAAAAACTAGCTTCAAAGCTTGACAGAAAATACAGCGCGTGGTATACTATACGTGGATTACTGTATTGCCGAAAGCTTCGTAAATATAACGACGGGATCCTGTCGCAGTTATTATAATGAAGGAGAACAAGCTTTGGTAGAAAAAAAGATCCCCGGCTGTGCCCTGAAAACCCGCAGAAATTCCGCAATATATGTGTGTCTGGCACTTGCTGCCTATGTGTTCGGGATCGGCAGCTCATTATTCGGACAGGACACACCACATGAATGGCCCATGGGGCGGTGCAATCCCGGACAGACCGGTGTATCGCCGGATCAATCGGTGAAACCTCCCCTGCGCAGAAAATGGGCGTATCAGACCCCGGCAGGCTTTTTCAAGGCAGCTCCGATCGCAGCAGCCGGCAAGCTGTTCGTCACTCTCGGTGAGGGACAGCTTATGGCGTTGGATGCGGATACAGGCAAACACTGCTGGTCGCGTATGGACCTGGATTCCAATTACTCGAGGTATACACCCTCCTCCGACGGCAAGCGTCTTTTTTTCAGCCGCACACACGGCAGGAAGCGCGTGTCCCTTGTAGCATTGGACGTGGAGACCGGGAAGACACTTTGGACCTATGATGCCACAACCGCCTTCCGCGGTATATTCGGCGGACTGTGGGAGATGTCAGCCGTGCCGGCAGAGGGAAAGGTGTTTTATGTCCGTGTCGACAAGACGGGCGCATACGTGGTGGCGCTGAATCCTGCTGATGGCAAGGAAATGTGGGCCTCAAAAATCGCCGAGCCTGGCTGGTCCATTACTCCCCCTTCGTATGCGGACGGCATGCTCTATTCGCGCGCCAATGTACTCAAAAGCACTAAGGGACATGTGGTAGGCCTCAAGGCATCGAACGGCACGATCGTGTGGAAGCGCAACGACTTCCCGGTTTCAACAGCCGGTTCAATGTGCTCGACGGACGGTACGATCGTATGCTGCCCGGGCGGCACCGAAGGACCGCCGAATGTGTACAAGGCGGGAGAGGCTATTGTGCTCGATGCCAGGACCGGCAAGACACTCTGGACCGCCTGGACCAATCCCAGGGAGTGGAGCTGGCACGCTGCCCCTGTGATCACGGGCAGCTACATACTGGCCACCAAGTTTGGTGTGGGGTCTTCATTTGATATATACGACCGGAATACAGGAAATAAGCTGGGACGCGCAGGTCTGCCCGGTGGTGCAAGCAACTGCGCGGCACCGTGCGTGTCCGGCAATTATGCCTATATGGGCGGCGGCACCAAGGGAACCGGCTGGCGATTCGGCAAGGGCCAGCGGTATTCGGTAAGCTCTGTAGGAGGTATCGACCTGAAGACACGGAAACAGGTGTGGAATTACCGTTTGCAGGGCAACACCTGCGCCAACCCCATCATTGCGTACGGACGTCTGTATATGATCTGCGGCGGGTGGGTATACTGCTTTGAGCCGTCGAACAGGGACAGGACGCAGATCCGGCCGAACATGCCCCAGGTCAAACCCTGGAAATCAGGAGATGTAAAATTTCCCCAGGGGCCGGGCAGGCTAGCAACATTCAAGGGCCAGGACCGGCCTGCAGGCGGCTATGCCTGGCCCATGTACGGCGGATGTGCCGCGCGCACCGGTCTGGAGCTCAGGATCGGCACTTCCCTCAAACCGGCCTGGCGATTCGATACAGGGGGCGAAGTGCATTCAAGCGCCGCAATTTCAAAAGGCATGGCCTATGTGGGATCTGATTCAGGCAAACTCTTTGCACTGGATCTCAGAGGGGGCGGGAAACGCTGGGAGTTCAAAGCCGGGGACAAGGTGCACTGTTCCCCTGCAGTGGGTAATGGTCTGGTTGTGTTCGGATCGGATGACGGCACCATCTACGCTCTGGACGCATCAAACGGCAAAAAGAAATGGGAATTCCAGACCCATGACTGGGTGCGCGCCGCACCTGCGATCCATGACAATACAGTTATTGCTGCGGGCTGGGACCGGTGCGTATATGCGCTCGATCTTCAGACCGGAAGGAAACTGTGGCACTATGCCACGCATCATGAGATCAATGCAGCTCCTGCCGTGCATAAGGGAAAGGTTTTTGTGGGCAGCGGCGACTGGGTGATATACGCACTTGATCTCAAGACCGGCAGAAAGGACTGGCACTTTCTTCTCGGCCCGGCCCAGGGTGTGGCGGTCTACCGGGACACGGTGTGCGTGACAATTACAGGCGGTGCCATGGGATTCTTCCGGCCGGAGGACGGGCAGCCTGCAGTAAAGTTCAGGATAGGCAAAGCCGGACGGACGAACACATTCGGCGCACCCGCATTCAGCGGTGACATCATGTTCACCGGAATGTGCGGAAGGGACCGGGACGGCATGGGCATGTTCAAGTTGAAGGAGGGAAGGTTAGGATCCAAGTGGTACCAGGCACGGGGATCCAAGTGTCTCAACACACCGCTCACCACAAAAGATGTCATGGTAATCGCCACGCTGGAGGGAGCGCTTGAGACGCATAGCGTAAGTGACGGACAATCCAAGGGTAAAAAGCTCTGGAACTGGAAAACGCCTTCAGGAAAAATGTTCCACACATCACCCGCTGCAGCTGCCGGTTATATTGTAGTGGGCAATGACGACGGGTATGTGTACGGGTTCAGGTATTGATGAAAACAGTCACACGCTCTATCGCAGGAATCGCAGTTTTATCGATACTGGCAGTGCCGTGTCTGTATTCGGAAACTGCCTTAAGACCGGTCCTGGACAAACGTACAATCTGGCGCACATACCTTGTCTTCGGTTCTGATACGGTCAAAACAGAGTCGGGGGACTTTGTCAAGGTAAACAGTCTGTCTCCTGTCAAGCGTGTCACCCGTAAAAAGTATGCCCTTAACACGGTTGAAAAACCTGTATTCTCCCCAAGCCCGCCGCCTGACGGATGGGCATCGCCTGACTTTGATGACCGTTCCTGGGGACGTTTCCGGTTGCCCTTCGGCGGCCCGGCACCTCGAGGAAGGATACGGTTCGATACGAGCGCTTCACTTCTCTATCTCCGGGGCCGTTTCCATATCACAGATATTTCCTCTGCAGCGAAAATGCAGCTTTCCATGTCTTTCCGGGGAGGCGTTGTTGTATATATAAACGGAAAGGAACTGATCAGGAAAAATATGTCCGGGGAAGATATTGAACCCGGGACAACGGCCGAGGAATATCCGGATGAAGCCTTTTTTTCACCTGACGGCAAACGGCTTGACCGGAGAAAACACAAAAAAAAATACGCAGGCAGGTTTAAAATGCGTGAAAGGAGCCTTTCAGAGGCACATATCCCTGCAGCCATGCTTAACAATGGCATAAATGTTCTTGCTATAGAAGTACACCGTGCCCCTGTACCCGAGAAAATGTACCTGGACAGGCACCAGTACAGTACGGTCTATTGCCCGTGGCCTCGCCTCGCTGTTACAGATATTACCCTTAAGGGAGGAAGTGTATTGCCGAATACGGCTCGGCCTTCCGGATACCATGTATGGAACTGGAATATCACCCAGAGGGTTACCACTGCCGTATGGGGTGATCCGGGAGAAACACCCGGACCGATACGTATTTCCGGAGTTCGAAACGGTTCCTTTTCCGGACAGGTCGTTGTAAGCTCTGACCGGAAAATAAGGGATTTGACAGCTGTTGTTACCGATCTGACCGGTCCCGGCACAATTCCGGCAGACTCAGTGCAGATCCGGTGGGGATTCCCTGATACCTATATTAATCCGGGAAGAAATATTACATGTTTCGAAGGCCTTGAAAACCATGTCCTCAAGGAAGTGCCGGTTAGGAACGGGGCAGCACTCCAGCCGATCTGGATAACGGTAAACGTACCTGCTGACGCGAAACCCGGCAACTATACAGGATCCCTTTCTATAGATGCTCAGGGGAAAGAGAGCGTGGAAGTGCCCGTGAAGATAAAGATACTCCCGTATGTACTCCCGGATCCCGGGAAATTCCAGTTGTTCGTGGGTATGATACAGTCACCGGATTCGATCGCCGAGCATTACAATATTCCCATGTGGTCAGACAGACACTGGGAACTGATGGAAAAATCATTTGCCCTTATGGCGCAGGCAGGCTCCAGGACACTCTATATTCCGCTTGTACGGCGAACGCATTTCGGCAATAAACACAGCATGGTCTACTGGATCCCGTCAGAGAACGGCCCATATACACACGATTTCAGCATTGTGGAGCGTTACCTGGACCTGGCAGTAAAGCACCTGGGCTCAATACCGGTTGTCTGCCTCTACTGCTGGGAGACCAGCAGTTCCGAAGGAACCTGCCGTTCCCACGCCAAAAAAGACCGGGATATCCTCTTTACTGTCAAGGATCCGAAAACAGGAAAATTGCAGGAGGCAGTCGGGCCTGCCTGGGGTACGTCCGAATGCGCTGCGTTCTGGAAACCCGTACTTTCAGGTATACGGGCACGCCTTGAAAAACGCGGTATCGGGGATTCCATGATGGTCGGCCTTGCCGGGGACTGGACCCCGACAAAGGCTGCTGTTGATACGCTCAAGAAAGCAGATCCCAAGGCCCCATGGGTCAGACATGCACATGGCTGCGATCCGGCCATGGAATTCAAAGAAGACATCGGTGCTCAGAAGGCTGCATATCTGACTTCCGTATGGGGAATACGATACCCAGGTTACAAATGCGATGGTGCAAAGGAGTTTGGTTGGCGCAATCCTGTATATGTGGCGCGGTTTGCACGAAACGACCTCCGTCCGTACCATCCGCCTTCAATGTACAGGATGTATGCCGGGGCCTACCTTTCAGTCAGGGGCGGAGGAAATACGTATGTTCCGAACGGATACCGGGGCGGTGTCGGCCGCATCGGTGCCGATTTCTGGCCTGTTATAAAGGACAAACGGGGCAGGCTTCGCTACCTTGTTGCCCGGTATCCGGAAAGCGAATGGGGACAGCTGAGGCTTAATTACGCGATACCCTACCTTTTTCTACCCGGCCGTAACGGGGCTGTCTCTACTGTGCGGTTTGAGATGATACGGGAGAATGTTCAGGAATCTGAAGCACGTGCACTGCTTGAGGATGCTGCCGGCAGACCGGAGCTCAGGGCACAGGCGGGTAAAGACCTGTCAGACAGGGCACTGCAGCACCTTTTCCGGCGGATCCGCACGCACAGACGGATAAATGTAAAGGGCGGTATAATATGGCATGCAAGTTTTAACTGGCGTTCACAAGCGGAGCAACTCTATTCAATTGCCCATGAAATCAGTGGCATAATGGAAAAATGACTGTGGAGGATAAGGATATGAGGATTACCAATATTCGGAAAAATGTTATAGGGGCTGCTCTATTCTGTATTATTGCCGTGTCCGTCCTGCATGCGCAGAAAGACGCGGAAAAAAAGCACGAATGGCCCTTTGCCGGCGGGAATCATGGACTGACCGGCGTCTCGCCTGATACTTCGGTCAAACCGCCGTTCAAGCGGAAATGGGCGTACCTGACGCCGTCGGGCCGAATAACCGCGGTACCGTGCGCTGCAGCAGGCAGGATATACATATCCATGACTGAGGGAGGTATTCTGGCCCTGGACGCGGAAACAGGAATCCTCTGCTGGAAGCGCCTGGACCTGAATACCGGGTTCAACTGGCCTGGATCTTCCTGTGATGGCAAGCGTGTCTATCACCGCCAGAAAAACATACTCCGTGCCCTGGACGCTGAAACAGGAAAAACGCTTTGGACATACACCGCCTGCAAGGACCACCGCAAGCGTTGCTTTACCGGCAAAAGCACACCCATGTTTGCCGAGGGAATTGTTTTTTTTGGGCGTTTTGATGATACAGGCGCTTACGCTGTCGGGCTCAATGCTGATACCGGAAAAAAGGTATGGTCAACCCTGATCGGAAAGCCCGACTGGAGTATCAGCATGCCGTCATATGCCAACGGCATGTTTTACGTCCGGTCTGCCCACTGGCAAAGGACCAACAATACAGGATGCATTGTGGCAATCAAAGCGAGTGATGGAAAGATCGTATGGAAACGGGACGATATACCTGTTTCAACAGAGGGATCAGCCTGTTCCACTGACGGCAGGATCGTTTGCGTTGTCGGAGGCGCTGAGGCTACTGCAAAAGGAGGCGAACCTTTGGTCCTTGACGCGAAAACCGGAAAGACCCTTTGGAGCGCATGGGAAAACGGCCAGTCCAGGGGAAGGAGCTGGCACTGGTCTCCTGTCCTTTACGGCAACTACATTCTGGCAGGTGTTGAGGGCATCGGCTCCACGTTCGATATCTATGACCGCAATACAGGCGGGAAAGTGGGACGCGCGGGGCTGCCGAGCGGTGCGAGCAACTGTTCAGTTCCTGCTGTGTCAGGTCGCTACGCCTACATGGGAGGCGGACTTGCCGGTGCCGGCTGGAGATTCGGCAAGGGTCAGCGGTACGCAGCCAGTTCCCTCGGTGCCATAGACATGAAAGCACGAAAACCTGTATGGATCTATCGCCTGCATACAAACACATGCTCCAGCCCGATCATCGCCTATGGGAAGCTTTACATGTGCGGGGCCCCCGGATGGGTATGGTGCTTCGAACCGGTTGACAAGGCCCCGCCTCCGTATCCAAAACCGGATCTGCCGCAGATAAAAAAATGGAGATCAAAAGACCTCAAATTCTCTACATGTTCAGGCAGCAGTACAAAACCCGCTGGAGGACGATCATGGCCTATGTACGGCGGCTGTCCCGCGCGCTGCGGACTGGATCTGAGCATCAAGACGCCGATCATGCCCGCCTGGAAATTCGATACAGGAGGCGAGGTATATTCCAGCGCTGCTATCGACCGGGGAACGGCCTACGTGGGATCCGACTCCGGGAAACTGTTCGCTCTTGACCTTGCAAGCGGTAGGAAGAAATGGGAGTTTCAGGCGGACGGCCCTGTTCACTGCTCGCCTGCGGTGGGTAACGGTATTGTAGCGGTCGGCGCTGATGACGGCAACATGTATGGTATCGACGCGAACACCGGCAAGGAAAAATGGTCGTTCCAGACCCTGGACTGGGTACGCGCGTCACCGGCCATTGTGGATAACACCGTTGTTTTCGGCAGTTGGGACCGTTGTGTATATGCCCTGGACCTGGCTACCGGAAAAAAGCACTGGCGCTACGCAACGCATCATAAGATCACCGCGCCTCCGGCAGTTCACAATGGAAGAGTCTTTGCCGGCAGCGGGGACTGGGCTATCTACGGCCTTGATCTGGCAAGCGGCAGACTGCTGTGGCATTTGCTGTGGGGACCTGCGACAGGCACGGCAGTATACAAAGACATGCTCGTTACACTCACGATGAGCGGATCGGTTGTCTGCCTGTGTCCTGAGAACGGACATATGGCAACGAAAAAAATGGGCGGCAACAAGGGCGGTGGATTCGGTGCGCCGGCATTCAGCAAAGATATGATGTATACTGCACGCTGCGGCAGTTCAAGGGACGGACTGGGCATGTATAACCTCAAAGAGGGAAAAAAGTCCCGGTCATGGTACCAGTCAAAGGGTTCTGGATGCATGGAAACGGCTCTGGTCAGCCGCGATCTTATGATCATAGCAACAATTCAAGGCACGGTCGAGGCCCATACTCTGAGTGACGGTACAACCAGGAGCACAAAACTCTGGGAATGGAAGACGCCTTCCGGAAAGATGTTCCACACAGCACCGGCCGCAGCCTCCGGGTATATTGTTGCCGGCAATGATGACGGGTATGTGTATGGCTTCAGGTATCGCGGAAAATAGTTACCAATGGAATACCGTGTGCTTGTGAGATATTGGCTGGGTGTTCTGGTCCTGATGCTGGGTGTATGGGCGGGCCAAGCAATCGGGTCACCTACAGCCGGAAAAGTTCTTTCGGCGCTTGAAACGTCTCGGGGCGTTTGCGCGCTACTTGGAGATTCAAAGGGATACTTAGCTCTTGACCTGGTGCGCAGAAGCGAACTGATCGTATACGTACAGCTTTCAGACCGGAAGGATGTGGTGGAGCTGCGAAAGCGTGTCGATACGGCAGGAGTATACGGAACCCGGGTCTATGTTGAGAGGGGAGGGCCTGACCGTATTCATCTTGCCGATAACCTGGCTGATGCTGTTGTGGTTGCCGGTACGTCCTACCCCAGAAACGAGATGCTGCGTGTCCTGCGGCCCGGAGGAAAACTGTTTGCGGATGGTCCCACAGTCGCGAAGCCGCTTCCAAAGGGTACTGACGAATGGAGTCACCCCTACCACGGGCCGGACAATAATCCCCAGTCAACCGACCAGCTGGCTCGTGGGCCTTATATTACCCAGTTCATGGCAGAACCGTACTTCGGCTGCGTGCCGGCGCAGACCGTGGCCGCAGGCGGAAGGGTTTTCATGGCTTTCGGGAACATGGCCTTTCGGAAGTATCATAACGCCATGCTGAATACCCTCGTGGCCGCCAACGGATACAACGGCACGATTCTCTGGAAACGCAAGCTCAAGGAAGGCTTCATGATCCACCGCAACACCATGGTGGCCACCTCCGATATTCTCTACCTTGGCGACGACACATCCTGCAAACTGCTGGATGCGGCTACGGGCAAACTCAAAGGTGAGATCAAACCGGCGGCGGGAATTGCCGGAGGGACGGTCTGGAAGTGGATGGCCCTTGAAAACGGCATCCTCTATGCCCTGATGGGAGGCGAAGAAATAAAAGTCAAAACTGCCCACAGCAGTCACAAAGGTGTGGGCCGTCACGGACACACATGGCCCTGGCAGATGTTCAGAGGATATGACTACACAGACCTGGAAAAGGCCTTTGGCCACGGTCATTCGTTTATAGCCATCGATCCCAAGACGGGCAAAGTCCTCTGGCACCACCGCGAAAAGGAGATGATCGACAGCCGGGGAACATGCATGAAGTCCGGGCGTATCTACTTTTATTCCTCGGGCAGGTTCCTTGCATGCCTTGACGCAAAGAAGGGAAAGGTTCTCTGGAAGAGGTCCGATCCAGAACTGCTCGAGTCTATCGGCCCACACGGAAAGGCCCAGAGTTTCAGGACCGGCTTTTCCACTTCCTCCTATGTTAAGTGCAATGACAGGTATATCTTCTTCGCCGGTACGCAGCGAAGCAACCTGCTGGCCATCTCTACCCGGCACGGAAAGATAGCCTGGAAGAAGAGCCTGTCAGGGGACAGAAGATACCCGGGCGGAAACTTCTATCTGATCCTGCGTCCCGATGCAATCTACGCTGCCGGAAGGCAAGGGAGACAGGGCAGTTACAAGTTGGATTATGCAACGGGCAAGATTCTAAGCCGCTTCCGGACAAGGTGGGGCTGCACCCGCGCCACAGGCAGCATAGACAGTATATTCTACCGTGGCAGGGGCACTGTGCGCTATATTCCTGAATCGAACACCGTGGAGCACATTACATCCATGCGCCCTCCCTGTCAGGACGGAGTGATCATCTCGGACGGCTTGCTGCACTGGGGTTTGTGGGTCTGTGGGTGCAACCTCTCGCTCTTCGGTCATATAGGCCTGGGGCCGGCTGGGAAGCTGAACCTCCGGCCCGGAGCAAACGCTTCCCGGCTTGAACGCGGCCCCGCTTACTCCACTGCAGTAAACACATCGGCAGGCAGGGAGCTCAATTTCACCGGCGGCGGGGACGGGGTGGTGCGTGCCGTGGACACCAGAAAGAGACTACAATGGAAGGCCTACACCGGCGGAGAGGTTCGGTTCCCGCCCGTGCTGTGGAATGGACGCGTCTTTGCCGGCTCAAATGACGGGTGGGTATACGCCTTCGAGGCGGCCAGCGGCAGACTCATATGGCGCTTCAGGGCAGCACCGCACAACAGGTGGATACCGGTATTCGGGAAGCTGATCTCCACCTGGCCGGTTGCCGGTGGTGTGGCAGTACAGGACGGCGTGGTCTATGCTGCTGCTGGGATAGTCCATTATGACGGCACCCACGTTTATGCCCTGGACGCGGTGAACGGGAAGATCAAATGGTACAACGATACTTCCGGTATACTGAATCCCGAGCTCAAGAACGGTATCAGCCTTCAGGGAAAGCTCAGTGTGAAGGAGGGAAAATTGTGCTTCCCCGGCGGGAACATCTATGCTTCGGCAACATATGATCTCGCGACCGGCACGTGCCTGACCGCTTCCAAGGGCTTTATGAGCACCGCACGGCCGCTGTTCTATTTCCGGAAACCGGACAAGTAATAACATAGAATCTTTTATGAATGAAACTGAGATACCGCTGATCAGGGCCAAAGGAACGCATCGCGAGGTGGGACAGCAGATCGGCAGTGCCCAGAAGATAAAACTCAGAGAGACTATTAAGCGTCTGAAGACCGATCTCTCGCCCGGGATCACATGGAACGAGATGGTGCGTCAAGGACGTTTATGTCTGGCCCACACACAGGAGGCCTATCCGCAGTATGTGGAGGAACTTGAAGGTGTGGCCGAGGGTGCTGATCTCCGGTTTGAAGACGTATTTGTGGCCATCTGTGAATGCGAGTCTATAATCAATGCATCCTCTGGCAGGCCTGCAGACCCGTTCCATTTCAGGGGCTGTACGGACCTGGCAGCGCGCGGGGCCGCCACCTCAGACGGATCTGTCCTGGTCGCCCATAACAATGACAATCATGTGCGCTCTGACGGCCGTGAGGAACTCGCTTTAATCCAGGCCCAGGCCGGAGATGAACCGGAGTTTATCGGCGTGACAATTAGCGGGCTCGGTTACTCGGTCGGATTCAATGCAGCAGGTGTGAGCATTACCGGAAACGCGCTCTATCCCTGCGACGTGAGGCCCGGCGTGCCACGTCTTCTTCAGGTTCGTGCCATGCTCGGAGCCTGCCGTATCGGAGAAATGATAACTGCGTGCATGCTGCCCAACCGTTCATCAAGCTACAACAACGTGATAGCTGACGACAACGGTGAGGTCTACAGCATGGAGGGTTCAGCCACTGACTGCGAGCCGCTCTATATAGAGGATGATATCCTCTGCCATACGAACCACTATATCTCGCCTGCTATGCGCAGGTTCGAGGCGGACCGCAATATCTCGTCAAATTCGGTCTTCAGATTCAACCGGGGATTGAGGCTTCTTCAGGAAAATCACGGAAACCTGTCCGTTGAAATGTTCAAAACGATCCTGGCAGATCATGTTAATTATCCGGAAGGCATCTGCAAGCACGCGAGCCCTGTGACCGTATTCAGCATCATAATCAAAAACGCCGAAAGAAAGGCCTGGATCGCAAAAGGCCGCGCGTGCCAATCAACCTATCATGAATATAGGCTGGAGCCGTGGGAAAAACCAAAAGACTGGAAAATATGAAATCAGACATCATTAAAATCAATACACCTTTCAGCGCTGCCAGCCGTGAGTGCTCGATCCTGGATGTTTCTGAGGATAAGATCGATCCGGAAAAGATAAAGGATACGCCGTACGTCCGGATCATCCTTATATCGGATAAGGAGACATCCATCCTGGTGATGTCCGTTGATATGGGGATATTCATACAATCTGAGATCGATACGATATACGGGGTGATTGAAAACCAATGCGGCATCCCGCGCTCACATATCCTGCTCTGTTCCACACATATTCATTCGGCGATCGATGTTGAACCCAGGGCTTTTGGAAAACTGATCGCGGATACGGCGGCGTTGCTTCAGGACGAACTGGTACAGGTCGAGCACATTTCCGTCCGGCAGTGTGTGCTCGCCAATGGCTTGATGTTCAACCGGAAATATGACTTCCCTAACAGGGATCTGGGTTCCGCGTGCATTATGTTCAATGACGACTGCGAGATCGTTGATAACACATTTGATGTGACCCGGCAGATGGAAAAATATCTCAATGGCCTGGGAACGGATCTGTCATTTGCCGGAATCCATGGAAAAGTCCTGATCGACAAGGAATGCGATCAGCGGCTTCACCTGGTGACTTTCGAGTCGGGCGACGGCCGGGTTATAAGTGCTTTCTGCAGGTTCAATGCGCATCCGGTTGTCACATCCAGGGCAAAAGTGGGCAATTTCACGTCATCGGATTTCCCAGGGGTTATGAGCAAACGCCTCAAGCAGGCAATCGGATGCCCGGTGCTCCCCCTGAACGGGGCATTCGGAAATACACGTGCGCTCAATCATGAATATTCATTCAAGGAGGCTAAACGTATCGGAGAGGCCCTGGCAGATTCCGTTTTAAAGGGAAAGAATATTTCACATGGTGCCGATCCAATCGTCATCAGGCACACGACAGCATATCTGCCCCTCAAGGATATCCTGCACGGTAGCAGGAAGGATATTGAAAAGCGGCTTGCGGATACCGAGGAACAACTCGATGCTTCGAACGGCCCGGTCGAGAAGAAAACACTCATGGAAAAAAAGGACACCATGACATTTTTCAAGGACTTTACCAAGTGGTTCCGAATTGACAAAAATGCGGTGGAGACGGATTTCAGATATTGTGACCTTGGTCCAATACGTTTCTTTACAATATCCGGAGAGCCCCTCGTTGAACTTGCTTCAGCAATAGAAGATACGAGCGGCGCACTGGTAATAGGCAACTGCGGGCACGACATCCTGTATCTTCCTACACCTGAAGAGGCTGCAAAGGGCGGTTATGAACCGTCCTGCTGTATCATTGCTGACAAGGGACTGGACATGATCGTGGACATTGCCCGGGAGCTGTCGAAATAATGCCCGATCATGATAGTGTGATTACTGAAGCCAGGATTGTAGACGGCTGCGGAAATCCGTGGTTCTGGGGTGATATCGGAGTCAGGAGCGGCCGTATTGACACTGTCGCGAAGCCGGGCAGCCTTAAGGGAAAAATGACCATCAGCGCTGAAGGCCGTTTTTTAACGCCCGGATTTATTGACGTTCACACGCACTCAGATCTGACGCTTCTTCTCAATCAGAGGGCAGAAAGCGCTGTTCGTCAGGGTGTCACAACCCAGATCATCGGAAACTGCGGTATGTCGCCGGCACCGGTCAGCGAAGACCGTCTGCCGGAACTTCGCCACTACTGGCGCGCCATTGCCCTGCAGCCCGAAGTGACATGGCAGTGGCGGACATTCGGGGATTTTCTGAAGACACTTGAAGCCAACGGCCTTGGGATCAACATCGGAGCCCTTGCGGGTCACGGTGCACTCCGTATCGCGGTTATGGGATTCGATGACCGCAAACCGGATAAAAGTGAGATGTCGCTCATGCAGGGACTCCTGTCCGAGGCCATGGCAGACGGCGCGTTCGGCATGTCCACCGGCCTGGTCTATCCGCCCGGATGCTTTGCCGATACCGAAGAAATCATATCACTTTGCACGGTTGTTGCAGAACACAAAGGGCTCTATGCTTCCCATATTCGGGGAGAGCGGGAGACCATACTGGACGCGGTCTCCGAAGCGATCCGCATCGGTCATGAGGCAGGAGTGCCTGTACAGATATCCCACAACGCACCCAAATTCGGAGCGCCGTGTGATGCAAAAGGGAACCTCACACTAGTCGAGGAGGCCAGGGCGCGGGGCCAGGACGTGACCGTGGACAATGACGTGCACACTGACCTCGGTGTAATGCTCCGCAGGTGCCTGCCCCAGCGTTACAGGGAAAAGAAAATCGAGGATGTCATCGATGTCCTGAAGGATTCGAAGGCGCGTGCTCAGATACGGGATGATATTATTGCAGACCGTGAGCCTGCTTTCGGCCCCTCAGGGCTCCTTAAACACGGATGCTGGGACCGCATCGTTATCATGCATCCTGAATCAGATCCTGACATAGTCGGCAAGAGCATAGAAAAAATAGCCGGGGAACGGGATAAAGATCCTTTTGACACATACTTTGACCTGATCGTTGAAAACGGTGAAAGTGTTATGGCCAATTTCGACTATATTGACCAGTCCAATATAGAGATCCTGCTCAAGCATCCTGCTGTAATGATTACATCCGACGGCAGGGCCCTTGCCCTTTCCGGTTTCCTGAATGATCCCCCCCCCTACTCACCCTGCAGCTACGGGGAGTACCCGGGTGTGCTGGAGCGTTATGTCCGGGACAAAAAGGTCCTTACGCTTGAAGAGGCTATCCGCAAAATGACATCTTTTCCGGCGCAGAGGTTCGGCCTTGCCAACCGCGGTATTATTCGCACGGGCATGCAGGCGGATCTGGTCGTTTTTGATCTTGACCGCATAAAAGACCGGGCAACCAATCTGTTCCCCCACACATATCCCTTTGAGAACGTTCCCCACGAATATCCTGAGGGAATTGACTATGTGCTGGTAAACGGTAAAGTCTGCGTGGAAAACGCGGAGCATACCGGCCGGTTGCCGGGCCAGATTCTTCGCAACAGTACGATCTAAAGCAAAACGTTAATCAATACTGAATATCCACTTAATTTGTTTTTTTTTGTGACATACAGCTTGTTACGGCTTATATGGGCAGACAACGGAGGCATACCTTATGAATGACACACAAAAAACAATCGAACAGGTCCTTAAGGGAGATAGAGACGCATATTCGCAGCTTGTTTATGAACATCAGGATATGCTCGTCGCCTATGCCGGTTTTAGGATTCCTGACAGGGCCATGGTCGATGAGGTCGTGCAGATGACATTTATTCGCGCGTATGAACAGCTCGAAAAATATGTCTCAGGATCGGATTTCGGCGTGTGGCTCCGCTCTATCTGCAAATATATGATCCTGAGGGAACTGAAAAGATGCAGCCGGAATCTGAAGAACAGAAAAAAGTATTCTGAAAAGATATCACAGCGTCTGATAGCACGGGCTATGGAAACAGAACCCGAAGTGGATAATCTCAACATAATTGAAAAACTCAAAAAATGCATGAACGCGCTCAGGAATAACGCACGGAAAGTCGTCACCGCCAAATATATAGAGGAAAAAAGCGTGAATCAGATTTCAGAAGAATCCGGCCACAATGTATCATGGGTGACAACCATATTATATAGAAGCCGTGCCCTCCTGCGAAAATGCATAGGGCAGCGGACACAAACAGAAGGTATCTGATGGATAGAAAAAAATACGAATACCTTACAGAAATGTTTCTTGAGGGCACTATCACAGAGAATGACGCCCGGAAACTCTTAAAGGCTATAGAGCAGTCGGCAGAGCTGGAGGAGACACTGTATCGGGACGCTGTTATGGACGCTGTTCTCACAAAATCTTTGAACAGCAGAAAAGACCGTACATGTACGCGTGTAATGGCCTCTCTGCGAGACAGTGAAGAAAAGAAATTACTCAGGAACAACATCATGAGGGATCTGCCTGACAAGCGAGTTTTTCCAGCGCAAGAAGATACTTCTACTGTTCTTCATCTGAAATGGCTCAAGATAGCAGCTCTGTTCGCGGGCGCAGCCTTCCTGATTATTTTTTCCTTTTCTTTTATTAATAATCAGGATATCCGTGACACTCGCACGCGGATTGTAAAGCGCATAGGAGATGTTAATATCTCAAAAGACAGCATTAATACAGGTAAAGACTCCTTTTACAGGACCGCGCATGAGGACGGCACGCAGCTCCTGGTGAATGCGGACACCGAGCTCAGTATGTCGATCGATGAGAAAACCGGGGCAAAGCAGATAGACCTTAAAAAAGGCGGCATCTTTCTTGACGTAACAAAACAGAAGCATCCTTTGACAGTCAGGCTGGGAAATGCACAGGTCGAGGTTCTGGGAACACGCCTCATGGCAGACAATTCTGACACCCCTTCGGTAAGCGTATTCAAGGGCAAGGTGAGGTTTAGCGAAAGTGATACTGCATGCCATCTGTACGGAGGACAATACGCTTCACTCATGACAAACAAGGCAGGCAAAGAAATAATCCGCGTCCAGAGACTTGTTTCGGGCAACAAGAACCTGTCATGGCTGTCAAGGCTTGATATTAATGAAAAAGACCTGGAGTGTAAGGAATACATAAAGGACTCAAAATCAAATGTGGATTACAATGACTACTCTGTATTCGGAGGGGAATGGGATGTTCATAATACCCCTGATGGTATGATTGTAAAACAGAACGATATCGAGGCACAGGCAGCTATCGTGTTCGGAACACCCCGATGGAAAAAGGCCAAGGTTATGTGCACAATAAGGGCAGTTAAGGCGGCGTCAGAGAAGTTCAATACGGGTTTCCGTCTGCTCTATCCGAACGGCCTTGCTGATGAGTGCGGTCACGAGAATGTCTTTAAGAGAATGCGGGAAAGACACAGCTACAAAGACGGCTGGATCGAAATATTTTCCATATTCAAGATAGGCAAAAACAACAACCTTAAACTGATAAAAACTGGAGCACGCCTTCCGCACTGGGATAAGGACCAGTGCATGTTCTTCAAGTACAAGGATGAAGATCCGCATACGCCGGAAACATCTTCAATCAAGACAAGGGAATGCTTTGCAACAGGTTTTTATACGGACAACTGCGTTATGGAATTCAAGGACCTGCGCTTAGAAGAAACGGAATAGTATATATGTGCGTAAATACGTAAGTGTGTGAGTTGTATGACTGCTGGCTTCAGGAAGCAGTTATCACCAGGTAGTCAAGAGACAAGGAAATAAAAAAAGGCTGTTGGATGAGTTTGGCGACCGACCCAACAGCCTGGAAGAACAGACAAAACAGACTACGCCTTTTTTGTCTGCCGTTTTTTAATAAAATTATCATAAAAAGAAACAGAAGTCAAGTTAATTTTATAATTTTTATACAGGAGAAAAGCCATGGATAACAGGAACGTCAAGGCTGTAATAGCAGCACAGGTGTTTGCGCTCATTTTTATTCTGACATGCAGTCTTTCCGGTGATGAGCCTGAACTCTTGAGGGGATGGTATACATGGGGGGGCGACCACCACAATTCAAGGAAGGCAACCGTATCTGTCAGACCGCCGTTCCGAAATATATTCAAGGTCCAGATGCCTATCGGAGCTTCAGACGGAGACATTGGACTGCTGCAACAGGACAACCGGATATTTGCCATTGTGTCGCATTCAGGTACATACTGCCGCGACGGCCAGAGTGGAAACCCGGTATTCGCGTATACCGCTTCGACCGGTGAATTTCTCTGGCGTGAGGGAAAGGCAGCCGCCCTGGGTTCCCTTGGCCACGCGGACATACTCAGGGGCTATGTGTGGGGTGGAGGTGATCATAATTATGCCTATGGTGTTGATATTGAAAAAGGCGAAACGCCTGCAGGCGTGGGCATGGAACAGAATTATGAAAGCTTTCATGTGGTGGATGAATACGGAGCCTATTCCCTGGGCTCCGAAGGCAATGACAATCCCCGGGTTTATATCAAGGGCATGCGGGTAGTCAATGAACCGCTGATTGTACCGGGTGAGGGAGTGATAAGGGGCGGATTCAGTTTTAATGATTTTGAATCGGCATATGATTACCTCAATTTCGGTGATATTCTGGATCCTGGTCAGAATGACCTGACCATCATGTTCTGGTTCAGACCCAAGCGTGACCATTACGCTGAACAGCACCTGGTGAAAAAGGGAGATCTCTTCTGGATCGCATATACTAACGACGGCAAGGTAAGGTACAACCTCAAGCCGGACCCCCTTGATACATACGGCAAGCCACAGCTGTTCGGCGGGGACACTCTGCCCTGCGCGCTCAATGAATGGTGCCATGTGACCCTTACCTATGATCATAACAAAGAGCGTCTGTACAAGAACGGTGAACTTGTATTTGAACGCGACCAGACCGGAGATATTGGTGCTGATGACAGCATTTTTGCGCTGGGGTCCTCAGTAGGTCCGGCCCACCGGAATTTCAGAGGTGATATGGACGAGGTCGCGATCTTCAGCAGAGCCCTTGACGCGGCTGAGATCGCGAGTTCGTATAACGAGGAGATCCCGGATAACACGCAGGGTTTGGAATTGCTCCTTCATCTCAACAATGATCCGGCATACGGCGAAAGCCCCACCCATATCCATGATTTTTCAGGCAATAATCACAACTGGACATATGACGGTCATATAAATGATTATCTGCTTTACCGGATATTTGCCGGCAGTGCTTATGAAGACTACCGGCATACGCCGTCACCTGTCGAAGGCGTGCGGAGCAACCACGCCATGACCGGTTATTGGCCTTCAGGCCAGGGTCAACCTGCTGTAAACGCTGATATCCTGTACGTGCCGAATGGCATACTCTCCGCCCTGGACAAGTATACCGGTGAGGTGATCTGGCAACAGGGTGTGTATCCTCTCGAGGAGAGTCTTGGTGAGGTATCATACTTCTCAGAGGTTACATACAGCAACGGGAAGTTATATGTTGCGGGCCGCAAAAATCTTAAGGTACATGAAGGTGAAGCGCCGCACAGCAATGACTGGGTGCGTCCGGAATGGGACATTGTCCGGCTCTATGAACTTGATGCCCAGACCGGAACCCGCCTGGCCGAATTTGATCTGCCGGGCACGGAAATCACTTGTTCGTATCCTAATATGTTTCAGCCGGCAAACATTGACATCCGCACCATTATTGACAACGATGCGGCCTATGTGTCCTGGTGGAACACGATCTGGAAATACGACCTTATTACAGGTGATCTTCTGTGGCAATATTACCGCCGTACCGTTGGAAAATCAGATTACCCGGGTTCGTGGTCGTGCCAGTCATACGATATCGTCCTTTCGGACAATGTGCTGTATACGGTGAATCAGATCGATCCGCTGCTGGAAAATGTTACGTATTCGTGCTATCCATCGTATCTAATGGCACTTGATACAGATACGGGAGAGGTTATATGGGAATTCAAGCATCCTGAACAGCCTTTTTCAACCCTGATAGTTGCAGATAACAGATTGTTTGCCACAACAAAGGATTCCTGCATCTATGGATTTGAGCCTGTTGACAGCGCACCGCTCATAACCGGACCTGACTCTAAACTGCCGCAAGGAAACGCAAATATCCCGTATTACGTAATGCAGTCAATTTATTCTAAAAGGAACATCTTCTTTTCTGTCAAGGACGGTACATGGCCCTATACATGGACTGTTTCAGATGGAAGACTGCCCGCAGGTCTTAATATCGTTCCTGATGCTGATCAGTGTCATGTTTACCTTGACGGTACGCCTCAAGAGGTTGGTGATTTCAGCTTTAAAATGCAGGTCACTGACGCTGACAGTATTTCTGATGAAAAGGAATTCACCCTCAGGATCATTCCGGATTCCCTGCCGTTTACTGCTGTTCTGCAGAATGGAGTTGAGGGATACACAGGATGTGAAGATGCAATAATTGACGGACACGGTACCACAGGCCAAAACACCAACTATGGAGACGGCATGGTCCTCTTGGGGGGACGCGGCTACGGAATAACCGAGACATACAAAAAACGCGCACTCATGCGGTTTCGCATCTTTGACCGGGAAGGCGGCCCACTACCGGACGACGCCCTGGTCACGGACGCGCAGCTCACCTTCTACAAGGAGGGCAGTACGTACAAGCACACGATCTCGGGGTATCAGGTACTCAAGGACTGGACCCAGATGCTGGTCACATGGAACGAAGCCGCTCCGGGCAATCCCTGGGGCATTGGCGGAGTAAATGAGGTGGGTGTTGACCGTACCGAGGCGATGATGACATATAAAAGCGATACAACTGGATTTAATACCATGGATATTACTTCTCTGTTTCAGGGATATGACCTTGGCGTACAAAATTACGGCTGGCTATTTACCCAGCCCGCTCAGTCCACGATCAAAATCCGCAGCTCCGAGTATACAGACACGGAGCTTGAAGATGATGGAATCTCCTTTAGGCCGAAACTCAGTATCACATACAAACGGGTTCCTGCAAACAATGAACCGCCCGTAGTCAAGGTTTATGCCAATCCCACGACTGTGATTGTTCCACAATTCACCACTACTGATATTATCATAGATGCATCCGGCTCGCATGACCCGGATGGCGATTCTCTGGAATTCCGCTGGTCCGGCGGCAGCTACTATGCCGAACTGACCGCTGACTCGCAGAATCCAGCGATCGCTACGGTAACTATGTCAGTACCAGGACACTATTATACATATAAAAAGCCGTATTCTTCAACCATAAGTCTTCAGGCGGTGGATCCGTACGGCTATTATGATGAAAGGGCCATTGTCGTTACTGCGAGTCCGCCCATTGACACGACCCTGATCACCACGTCCATGCTCAGAGAAGGCGCTGTAGACACAGCCTACAATGACCAGGTGTATGTTGAGGGGGGATCAGGATATACCTTCAGTATTATGTCCGGTGCTCTGCCGCCCGGTCTGACCCTTAATGCATCCACCGGCATTATTTCAGGAACGCCTACCCTTGCAGGCACCTTCACTTTTACAGTACACGCCTCCGGTTCCACAGGAGGGAGCGATGATCAGACCCTTGCTATCTTTATAACCGGCGATACCCCGGACAATCACCCTCCAACAGCCGAAGCAACAGCCATCCCTGAGAGCGGAACGGCTCCCCTGACTGTAAGCTTTGACGGAATCCTGTCAAGCGATCCGGATGGCGTTATCACAGACTATACATGGGATTTCGGTAATAATCAAACCGGCACCGGAGAGACAGTATCGCACACCTACACTGCGGCAGGCACATACACTGCTACCCTCACAGTCACGGACAATGGAGGTTTGACAGACACGGACAGCGTGACCATCTCGGTCACTGAGAACGTGAACGAGCCGCCCACTGCTGTGGATGACTCAGCATCCACACTGGAGGACACGGCTGTCACAATAGACGTATGTGCCAATGACTCGGATCCTGACGGAGATGAGATTTCAGTCATCAGTGTTCAGTGTTCAGAAAATGGAAACGCTGCAATAAACAACGACAGCACAATCACTTATATATCGAACCCTGATTTCAATGGCACTGACACTTTCATCTATACCATAAGCGACGGTAACAATAATACTGATACGGCAACTGTTACAGTAAACATAACACCGGTCAATGACAGACCCGCGGCTATAGCCTCAGCAGCGCCGATTTCAGGGGATGCACCATTGGCAGTCTCGTTCACAGGAACAGGTTCCGACCCTGACAATGATACGATTACATACTCCTGGAATTTCGGTGACGGACATACGTCCGCAGCAATGAGTCCGTCCCACACCTATGAATCTGCAGGGACGTACACTGCCGTGCTTACGGTTTCTGACAGCATCCTTGCAGATGAGGATTCTGTATTGATAACAGTGACAGAGCCAGGCACAGAAGGCCAGGTCACACTCAAAGCCCTTGATCAGCACGGCGAGAACGTAACCGGTGCAGAGATCCTTATATACCAGGACAGCGGATGGGTTGCCTATAATTCAGGCAGTAAAGTCGAGCTTGATGTAGGTAGGCGTTACCTTGTAAAAGGCAGAGTTATGGAACATACCGGTCCTTATACATGGGAAACGATACAGGAAGATACCGCAGAGATCATAGTACCATTTCAGAAGTTTTCGTTTAATGCAAAGGATCAGAACGACAATGTCATATCTGACGCGGAAATAACCATATACAATATTTCAAATATATTCTCAGCTGGAGACACGATAACACTTCCGACTGACACAAAGATGTATATCAGGACAAAACGCCTGGGTGTATCAGGCCCCTTGAATACAGTAACGGCAACCGGCTCCATGAACGAATATACTGCACTGCTTCAGACAGTTATCCTTGGAGCTGAGGATCAATACAGCATATCAGTTGACGACGCGGAAATATTTGTTTACGGTGTGAATACCCCCTTTTCTCCCGGGGATACGGTTACGCTACCGCTTGATTCAAATCCCCTTATTAGAGGCAGACGCCTGGACGTATACGGCTCCCTGGAAAAAATAAATTTCAGTGCAGACAGAACCGCATACAATGTCCCGTTCAGGAAGGTAACATTTGCTGCCAGGGATCAGGATGGAAATGATCTCACCGGTGCGGAGATATTTATCTCCGGGATGAGCGGTTCTTTTCCATCCGGAACCCAACTGACCCTGGCACAGGGAGCATCATTGTATGTGAATGCCAAATACAACGGCGAGTATTGCGGATCATGGCAAAGACTCGTCATTGAACAGGACCTGGATGAAAAGGTGTTTATGTTTGAACTCCAGTAACAATTCCCGGTTTTTTCTTGACTCGGCAGGCAGAAATGATACAATGGCCGGGTGAATAATACAGTATGTGATTTTGAATCCGCAAAGGCAGTTTATGACTGTTTCTTTATTTGATGTTCAGACCGGATTTGGGGGAGGGAAGCCTGGTGTACGCGAGGAAGTGAACGCCGAAGACTGGCTTGCGGAAATGGCCCGTCTCTCTATTGACCGTGCACTGGTCCGCACGCTTCCTGCAGAGCTCGACTCCGATATACCTGTCAGTAACGAAATGCTGTTCAGGACGTGCAGCACCCATAAAGAGCTTGTGCCGTGCCCGGTCCTGGTTCCGGGTGTGGGCAGAGATTTCCCGCCCGCACCGGAACAGGTGGCAGCAGTGATCGAAAAAGGCGGAGTAGCAGGATGTCTGCGGCCGAAAGAAGACTACTGGCTTGCTGCAGAATGGGCAAGCGGTGACCTGTTCCGGGCCCTCTCGGACAGGTCGTTGCCGGCTTACTGCGTAGAGAGCGAATTCGGTCTGGAAAGCATAGCGGAACTTGCGGGAAACCACAGTGAACTCCCCTTCATCCTGGCTGAAACCGGATATCGCAGTCAGCGCACCCTCCTTTCACTCCTGCAGACATTCGGGAATATATACCTTTCCATCGGCAACAGGTACACCGTGTCCGGCGGAATCGCGCAGATCGTTAAAATCGTGGGGGCCCAACAGCTCCTTTTCGGCACCGGATTCCCCGATTCGGATCCAATGCCCGCCATAACCATGCTGATGTATGCGGAAATCAGTAACGAAGAAAAAGTGCTGATAGGTTCACAGAACATGGAGCGGCTGATTGAAGGGGTCAAATGATGAGCAGTCTGCTTGAGAAAGGGCGGGCTGGGGAACGGCTTGAAGGCTGTGATGTAATAGACATGCACGGCCATCTCGGCCGTTCGGATATATTGATTCCGGGCTCTTCGCCTGAGGGGCTGGTCAGGACAATGGACCGTCTCGGGGTCAAGATGATCGTGTGCAGCCATTTAGGCTCTAATCCCATTCTTCGCCGCCTTGGGAACGACAGAGTGCTGGCTGCCATGAAGGAGTATCCCGGACGGATTAAGGGTTACGTACGACTGTGGCCTCACAGTCAAGACTGGGTCCGGACAGAGACGAAACGGTGTTTTGACAATGGTTTTGTGGGTATAAAGCTTCACACGGGGTGCGGGTTTCCTTATGACGACCCTGCCTACACTCCTGCGATAGAGGCTGCAGCAGAACGGCGCATGCCCGTCCTGTTCCACACGTGGTGCGGCGAAGAGCTCACGCAGATCCGAAAACTTGCTGAAAAGCATCCTGGAGCATCCTTTCTGGTGGCACATGCGGGTGCCGAAAAGGAAGAGCCTTACATCCAGATGGCGAAAGATTACGAGAACATCTATCTGGAGCTTTGCTTGAGCCTTGCTCCCCGCGGTTTAATTGAGCGTTTGGTTGAGAGTGTTGGTGTCGGTAAAGTAGTGTGGGGTTCCGACGCCGTCTTTCTGACTATGCCTCAGCAGATCGGAAGGGTTCTGGGTGCGCATCTTACAGAAGACGAAAAAAAGCAAATCCTCTCAGAAAATGCACAGCGGATCCTGTCGCGTATCCGGAAATAGCCTTAAGGAATCATATTTTTTTTCAATAAATTTCTCCGAATACGCGGATTTTCCCGATTAATATATAGAATATAAGGGCATTTTACAGCTTAGCTGCCTGCAAAAGGAGATGCCATATGATGCGATGCATACGAAAAACAGGAATTGCCGGGGTCATGCTCTTACTTTCGGTTATATGCAATCCCCTGATCTTTTCCAAAGAACCTGAAACCTCAGACAAGTCCATACTGAATACACAGAGTCAATGGCGATACTATATTGTAAGAGGTGCTGAACAGGTCATATCTGATTCCGGAGAATTGAATATTCTGCATAAATTCGACCCAACATCGGAATTCATGGAAAAAACCGGCAAAGGCAACTCGAGCGTGTGCACGACCGCGCTGCCGGCGGAGACATGGAGACAGCCGGATTTTGACGACAAAGAGTGGCCCTGCGGCACTGCCCTGCTTCGGTATGCGTATAAGGCAAACCGCCGCGGCGATTACCGTGCGAATTACTTTTCAGTGCCCCTGGTCTGTCTAAGGGGAAGGTTTCAGGTCTCCGATCCGACAAAGACAAAAGACCTGTCTGTTTCGCTGAGCTTTAATGGCGGCGTGATTATCTATGTAAACGGTAAAGAGCTCATTCGCTCCCACATGCCTGAGGGTGAGATTACTTATGATACACCTGCTCTCCCCTATTCCAAAGAAGCCTGGTATTCACCTGACGGGAAGCCCCTGAATAACAGAAACTTGAGAAAACACCCGGACTGGTTCAAGGCCCGGACACGTCACATAAAAAACCACAGGATACCCGGCTCCATGCTTCAAAAAGGCATTAATGTTATAGCCATCGAAAACCACCGGGCACCCATGCCCGAGTCCTTTGTCAAGGGAAAAAAGGTTGATTACCGGTTTGAAAAGAGGCATATGTGGAACCGTATCGGTATTATCTCCGCAGCCCTTGTTTCAGCTTCGGGTAAGGGTGTTAATACAGGCTTCAAAGCAGAGAAAAAGCCGCGCGTCCGGAGTCACCCCATATGGTCACGCCTGTATGTGGATGACCGTATCCGCGAGCTTGAATCTCCATATTCAATTAAAATCTGCGGAGTCCGGAACGGCCGGTTTTCGGGACAGGTTGCCATCAACTCACAAACTGATATAACAGGATTGAAAGCCGAAGTATCGGATCTCCAGGGGCCTGGCGTGATTCCCGCCGAATTAATCGAGATCCGGTACGCGCGGCCCGATGCAACGCGGTTCTCAGGGGGCCGTCAGGGCTTTGACAGCCTTGAGACCATTCCGCCTGAAAAAGTTCCGGTGAATAAAAAAACCGGTACAGCCATACAGCCTGTGTGGATCACTGTTGCCGTGCCGGCTGACGCAAAGGCCGGGATCTATCAGGGTGAACTGGCGCTGAATGCTCAGGGTATGACCCCTTTCAGGATTCCCGTCAAGATAGACGTTTACGACTGGATATTGCCGGACAGCAAAGAATACCGTTCCTATTTCGGATTCATGCAGTCCCCCCAGTCAGTGGCCATACAGTACAACGTCGATATATGGTCGGAGAAACACTGGAAACTGATTGAAAGATCGTTTGAGCTTCTCGGCCAGCTCGGATCGGATGCGGTCTATATTCCCATGCTGCGGCGGACTGAAATGGGTAATGAGCACGGCATGGTCAGATGGATCGAACAGCCGGGCGGTATGTGGAAAGTAGACCTCAGCATAGTCAAGAGGTATATTGATACTGCGGTACGGCACATGGGTAAACCACGTGTTGTGTGCCTGCGGTGCTGGGAGCCTGTTCCGTGTCCTGCCTGGGGTGGTCAGGGACGGTGGTCCAGCCATACATCCAAGGGAAAGGTAAAATTCAACGACAGGGAAATCCTCTATACCGTGATCGACCCGAAAACAGGCAAACTGCAGGCTCGCGGAACCCGAGCTGAAGGCACAGCATTCATCCGGGTCAACAAAAAAGGTGAAGTCCTGAAAGTAGGCCAGGCAAATGAACAGGATAAAAAGACAGAAACAGGACAGATCAGGTGGGGCACGCCCGAATGCCGGGCTTTCTGGAAACCGGCATTAGACGGCATAAGGGAAATTCTAAAGCAGCACGACATTGAGAAATCGATGATGCTTGGTATATCATGCGACTATCAGCCTTCCAAGGCCTGCGTGGATGATCTTGCCGCTGTTGCACCCGGAGCAAGGTGGGTGGTCCATTCACATGGATTCTGGCAATCCATACATGGCAAGCCCGTTGGTTGCCTGGGCATGGCCTGGGGAGCAGGACGCCTCTTCAATCCCGGCATCCCCAATCCATACGGGAAGAAAAGCAGGTTCTACGGGTGGAAAGACAGCCCGTTCGTTGTAGGAAATTTTATGCGTGAAGGCGCAAGTATCATGATATACCCTCTGCTCCGCTACAGGTTCACACCGGAATGGTGGATGGTGGCAAGCGGCAGGAGCCTGAAATACAAGACTGATAGCGGCGAGGTCATCAAAGGCTACATGGGGACCTCCGGCCTGGAAAAGATGGGCGCGGACTTCTGGCCGGTTATCAAGGACAAACGCGGCAGGTCAAGGCCTTTATGCAAACGTTTTCTAACAGACTCATACTGGGGTCAGCTCGGACTGGACTATACGATAACCCATATCCTCGGTCCGGGAAAAAACGGACCTGTTGCTACAGCACGATTTGAGATGTATCGTGAGAACGCGCAGGAGATCGAGGCTCGGATTTTTCTTGAGAACATACTCACTGATCCTGCAAAGCGTAGTAAAATCGGTAAGGAACTTGCTGATCACTGCCAGACCGTTCTTGACGAACGGGTAAGGGATATTATCAGGGTCAGGGGTGAGCGTGGATTTGACCTTGACTGGTATGCCTGTGTTGCGTCGCAGCGCAGCAGAGGCCTTTACAAAGCTGCCGCACAAGCCGGTAAAGCACTCGGTTTGACTGATTAACACTACAATTTTCACGTTAAGGAGATTACGTAATGAAGATAAGGATACTGCTCGGCGCGTTACTACTATGGTCAGTTATGTGGTATTGTATCCATGGGGATGACACTTTATCTCTTACCGCATTTCCCGGAGCCGAGGGAGCCGGCGCTATGACCACCGGAGGCCGGGGCGGACGCGTAATCAAAGTAACCAACCTCAACGCCAAGGGTCCGGGCTCCCTTAAGTGGGCGTGCGATCAGGAAGGCCCCCGTATTGTCGTGTTCGAGGTAAGCGGTGTGATAAAGCCGCCCGGAAGAAGCTTTGCTTCACTCAACATCAGAAAGCCTGACATCACGATCGCCGGACAGACAGCTCCAGGAGCAGGGATCACCATTGCCGGACAGATTGAGGTCAAGGGTCGGGGACTTGACACCAAGGCCTCAAAGGCCAATACCATACTTCGATTTCTGCGTGTCCGGCCTAGCCTTGGAAGCGGCGGCCGGGACAGCAATCTCCGGGCCGTGATGATCGTCAACTGTAAGCAGGTTATTGTGGACCATGTTTCGGGGTCGTGGCAGGCAGATGATGGATTTTCGGCATGGCATGCTGTGGATACCACCTTCCAGTGGTGCGCGGCAGAGGAGTCGGATATAAACCTGGAGGGGGGACACGAACCGCACAACTTCGGCATGCTGGTCAAAGCCTATGGAACGTTCAGCTCATATCACAACCTTATTGCGCATCACAACGGACGTGCTCCGTCACTTGAGGGCAATCAGCTGGACTTCAGGAACACGGTCATGTACAATAACGGCAGGACATCGGTCTGCTATGCAAAAGAGGCGAATATCCTGGGCAACTATCAGCGGTACGGCCCGGGATCGATCATCGGTGTACGCTTTTATATGCTTCCCCTGACAGTGGGAATGTCGCGCTTCACCTCGGGCAGAAAGGGACGTTATGGACTCGCGGGAAATTATGACGAGATAAACGGCGGCTACAATGCCTCAAAAGGAAGGGCTTATAAAGGAAAGACTCTTCAGGAAAAACCATTAACAACCTGTCCATCCAAATACTATATCGCAGAGGAAGGCTATGATCTTGTAATGGCCCATGCCGGATGTTTGCCGCGCGACGCGGTTTCAAAACGGACCATTGCTGATGTTCAGACCCGAACAGGCGAGTGGGGTACTCACATACCGGACAAGGGTCTTATGGAGGGACTTACACCTGGAAAGGCTCCTCTGGACTCTGACAATGACGGTATGCCGGATTCCTGGGAGAAGGCACACAGTCTTAATCCAAAAGATCCAAAAGACAACAACAAGACTGTACCGGCAGGAGCATCCCCCGGTGATCGCCACAGGGGTTACACATACATCGAATACTATACAAATGAACTTGCCGATATCAAGGTTGCCGAGGCCCTGACACTGGCAAGGCTCGATCAAACGCCGCCGAAACCCTGGAACAAACCGGCCAAAGGTCTTACACCCTGCGGGTCACCGCACAAGTCGATCGATGAGATGGTGGCCGCGATAGCGGAACAGACCGTGGAATCGGCCAAGGATCCGAAACGGAAGAGAGGGCTCTCCAGTCGGGGCTGGTATGCAGTCCAGCAACTGTCGCGTATGGGCGAGGCCGCCCGTCCTGCCGTACCGAAGCTCATTCCGCTCCTCACGGACTCGGATTCGCGGCGTGTTAGCTGCGCGGCATGGGCCCTGGGAGCGATAGGACCCGCAGCAAAGGAGGCCGTACCTGCTCTGCTCAAGGCACTCGGTAAAAAACAGAACACTGTGAACGGAAAATTTACCTTTCCCCCGTACGGATTTATCGCATGGGCACTCGGCCGGATCGGCGCTGACTCACCTCAGTGTGCTGATCTGCTCGCCAAACTGCTCTCGGAAAAACTTCCCGGAGGCCGTGACAGCTGGGCCAAGTCGCCTGCTGCATGGACACTTTCAAAGATGAGTCCTGCAAACACAAAGCCTGTGATGGGAAGCCTTTTCAGGGCTTTGAGTGAGCGTTTTGACGTGTCATTCCACGCGTCAAGAGCGCTTGCAAACATCGGTGCACCTGCTGTTCCAAAGCTCACATCGGCTCTTTCAGGACGCGGAGCAGTACAGGCCGCCCGCGCCCTTGCCGATATCGGGCCTGCTGCCAAACCCGCAGTCAAAAAGCTTCTTGAGATTGCAGAGAGCGGAGATCCAAAAGTCAAACGCGCTGCCCTGCGTGCCCTTGTAAAGATAGACACTGCAGATTCAGGTGTGATTGATGGGATTTCCAAGGCATTGAGTGACCCGGAGATCATTGTGCGCCACGGAGCTGCCCTGGCATTGAAAGAGGCGGGAACTTCAGCAAAGGCAGCTGTTCCCGCGCTTGAAAAGGCTTTGGCTGATGAAAGGAAGGAAATTCGAAGGGCTGCCGCTTTGGCACTGGGGGCAATAGGAAAATCAGCCGTACCGGTTCTGGCAAAAGCACTTTCAAGTTCTGATACGCTTGTACGCAAATACGCTGCCCGAGCCATTGGCAACGCCAGTAAAGACACTCCAGGGAACGGTGTTGACGCTCTGATCAAGGTCCTCTCGGACAAGGACGGTGAGGTCAGACGCGAGGCGGCCTGGTCCCTTGCCCTTATCGGTCCAGGTGCAAAAAAGGCAGAAGGCGCGTTAACAACGGCAAAAGACAGGGACACGGACTATGTTGTGCGCTATGCGGCTGGAGAGGCTCTTGAGAGAATCAGGTGACAGACTTAAGAACGAGTGCGTGAGTTTGTAATTCTTGTGGGTAACACAGGCGATAGGAACAGAGGGAGAGAAAAATGAGAACTCTATTAACGATCCTGCTAATTGCCTTCGGTTTGTTGCCGGTCGCGTCTATAGGACAGCCACGGAATAAGAAGGACACTCAGCCTAACCCACAGACGCACGAACTCACGGACTCACGGACCCTCCTTGCTTTTCCCGGTGCAGAAGGTGCAGGTTCCATGACAACAGGCGGCCGAGGCGGACGCGTGATCAAGGTGACCAATCTGAACACCACGGGCCCGGGCAGCCTGCAGTGGGCCTGCGACCAGGAGGGTCCGCGGATCGTGGTCTTTGAGGTGAGCGGCGTCATCCAGGCACCTCGCAAGGGCGGCAAGCACTTCGGGTCCCTTTCGATCACGAAACCGGATATTACGATTGCCGGTCAGACGGCCCCAGGCGCCGGGATCACCGTGGTAGGCGAGGTCCAAATCTCCCGCAAGGGCATGGACATGAATGCCGAAAAGGCAAACACCATCCTGCGTTTCCTTCGATTCAGGCCCTCGCTGGGCGGCGGGGGACGTGACGCCAATCTCAGGGCGGTCATGGTGGTCAACTGCAGGCAGGTGATCGTTGACCATGTATCCGGCTCGTGGCAGTCGGATGACGGTTTCTCGGCCTGGCATGCGCCTGACGTGACGTTCCAGTGGTGCGCAAATGAAGAATCGGATGTGTGCCTGGAGACCTATGAACCCCATAACTTCGGAATGCTGGTCAAAGCCTACGGCGGCGGCTTTACAGCGCATCACAACCTGATCACCAACCACGTGGGCCGTGCACCCGCGTGCGGGGCTGACTTTACGGAGTTCAGGAACAATGTCCTCTACAATAACGGCGGCGGCGGGATCAGCCCCCGGACAGACAAGAAGAACGCGATCAACATCGTGGGGAACTATTCCAAACCCGGACCAGGGGGATTGACCGGGATCCGCATCTATTATCCCCCGATCGTCTATGCCAGATCCGGATTCGGTCCGGGTGCTACGGGCAACTACGGCCTGGAAGGGAACTTTTACGAGGGGCGGGGGGGGTTTATCACGCCTTGGAAAGGATCAAAGGCACGCGGCGAACGGACGTTTTCGGACAAGCCGATCGAGACGGGGATCAGTCCGGTGACCACTCACGCGGCTGACGAGGCCTACAAACTGGTGCTCGCGCATGCCGGATGCCTGCCCAGGGATGCGGTTTCGAAACGGAGCATTGCCCAGGTGCGTACCCGAACCGGCGAATGGGGTGCTCATCATCCTGGTGGCGGGCTCATGGAGGGGCTTACCCCGGGCAAACCGCCGGCGGATTCTGATAATGACGGCATGCCAGATGCCTGGGAAGAAAAACATGATCTCAATCCCAAGAATCCTTCCGACGGCAACAAGACTGTCCCGGCAGGCGCATCACCCGAGAATCGACACAAGGGTTATACATGGATCGAGTATTACGTTAATGAACTGGCCGATCTCAAGGTAGCCGAGGCCCTGACGCGGTCGAGGCTGGACCAGTCCCCGGCCAGGCCTTGGGACAAGCCGGCCCTTGGTCTGCCGCCTGGAGGAAGCCCGCACAAATCGATCGACAGCATGATCGAGGTCCTGGCAAGGCAGAAGTCGAACAACTGGTCGACGAGCAGCCCGGCCTGGTACGCGATTCAGCAGTTGAGCCGGATGGGTGAGGCGGCAAAGGCAGCCGTCCCCAGACTCATCCCCATGCTCAAGGATAAGGACCTGAGCAGGCGAAGCCATGCGGCCTGGGCCATTGGTGCAATCGGCCCTGCGGCCAGAGACGCGGTTCCCGCGCTGGTCGAGGTGCTGTACACGGATGAGAAACTCGAATTCGGCAAGCGCGACTTTGTCCTTTTCGGTTTCACTGCATGGGCCCTGGGTAGGATCGGCCCGGATGCGGCAGCAGCGGCTGAGCCGTTGGGTAAACTCCTCGCGGGCCGGGGTGCGTGGCGACGGAAGCAATACAGGGCGACAGAACAGGCAGCCTGGGCCCTTACCCGGTTGGGTGTCCATGCGCGTCCGGCCATGGGCGGGCTTGCCAGGACGACAGCCAACGGTTCAATCTATGCAGCGGAGGCCCTCGCCAATATCGGAGCAGACGCGGTGGGCCACCTGACCGGTATACTCGGGGGTAAGGGAACTGGCGCGGCTGCGCACGGACTCTCACTCCTGGGTCCCAAAGCCAAGAGCGCGATACCCAAGTTGCTGGATATCGTAACGACCGGACAGCCCACGGCAAAGCGCGCAGCAGCACTTGCCCTGGTCCGGATCGATCCTGCAGCCACAGGCGTGGCGCAGACGCTGGCCAAGGTGCTTGCTGATGACGACTTCAATGCACGGCACGGGATTGCACAGGCACTTCAGGAGATCGGACCCGCCGGCAAGGTTGCGATCCCTGCTCTGGAAAAGGCATTGGCTGACGAGAAAAAGGAGATCCGCCGCGCAGCAGCACTTGCTCTGGGCGGCATCGGCAAGGCTGGGATTCCCGCGCTTCAGAAGGCCGTGACCCATGCCGATCGCCTGGTCCGAAAATATGCGGCGCGGGCCCTCGGCAACATGGGAAAGAATGCAGGAAACGCTGGCGTTCAGGCATTGATCAAGGCTTTGTCCGACAACGACGCGGACGTCAGACGCGAGGCAGCCTGGTCCCTGGCACTGATCGGGCCCTCTGCAAAAAACGCGCGGAGTAACCTTAAAAAAGCAGAAAAAAAAGATACTGATTATGTGGTACGGTATGCGGCTGCAGCTGCATTAGAGAAAATAAAGTGATAGAGAGTGTGTGAGTTTTTTATCGCAAGAAACGACAAAGAACTCATATTTCCAGAAATTCAGGAGGAACTCCAATGATGATTCGTTTTGTAAAAAAATGCGTTATTGTGGTTATGGTGCTCACCATAGCTGCAGCAGTAGGTTTTTCTAAGGACAAAAAAGGCAAAAAAGACCTTCCGAAAAAGGAGGTCATTAGGGTTAAAAACACTATTGACGGCAAGGAACAGCCGTCCTATCTCTATGTGCCGCCCGGTGCTGAGGGCCGTAAGGGAAAGCCGGTTCCGCTTCTTGTCCAGCTCCACTCATGGGGAAGCCGTATGTATCTGCCGGATGCGACTCTGCGCGAGTGCGTAAAACGGCGCTGGGCTGTAATAGGACCGCATTACAGGGGCGGAAACACAAAGCCTTCTGCATGCGCATCAGAGGTTGCCATGCAGGATGTACTCGACGCAGTGGCGCATGTGTGCAAACGGTTTAATATAGACAAGAATCGAATTTATGTGATGGGTGCCTCGGGCGGCGGCCACATGACAATGGCCATGGTTGCACGCGCTCCCCAGCTTTGGGCAGGTGCGTCCGAATGGGTGGGCATATCCGACCTGTTCAAGTGGCATGCATACTGCAAGGCGAAAAATAACGGGTATGATAAAAAAATGGAGGCGTGCTGCGGCGGTGCTCCCGGGACTTCAAAGGAGGTGGATGAACAGTACCGCAAACGCTCACCCATCTTTCATTTGTCCAAGGCCAAAGGCGTCCCTTTTGATTTTAACCACGGTCATCTCGACGGGGCCATACCTCCAAGCGAATCGATAAATGCTTTCAATGTGCTTGCAAAGGCAAACGGTCGCGCGAAAAATCAGGTGCCTGAAAAACTGATAGAGCACATAGACAAGAAGCGTAAAATTCCGCCTGAGCTGGCAAAAGAGAAAGTCAGCGAAAAAGGACGGAAACATAAAATACTTTTCCGCCGCGAGGCCGGACCTGTCCGTATAACCATATTCAAGGGCGGTCACAGCGGAGATTTTCCCACAGGGATAGAGTGGCTGAGCAAACAGAAAAAGGAATAGAACTTAATAAAGCAATAAAGGAGTATGCAATGTTTAAACGCTGTGTAAGAGCCGGGATCGTGATAACGCTTGCAATGATGTTCTTCTGCGGCCTGAGCATGAGTGAGGACGGGCCTCAGCTTTCCCGTGACTACAAATACTGGCGCGGCCACAAGGAGACAACCCCGGGACCATTTCTGTGCGTTGAACCTGCTGCTACCGATGTGTTTATATCCTGCGACCGCTGGCCCGACACCTCGGACCTTCGCAAGTTCGGCCTAGACGCTATTCGCCTCTCCGGTGCTAAAACAGAGACTGAGAAATGCCTGGCCGTGTTCCGCTGGCTTCGCAGGATTATGGTAAACTGTTCCCGGCCGTATGAACCGTTTGCCCATGACGGCTGCTGGGACGGATATTTCAAGTGGATTCACGTGTACGGCGGCCACTACTGCTCGGGCATGAGTCGCGCCCTGGAGATGTGCTGGCGGGCGCTCGGGTACCGCGCAGCCAAGGTCTACACCGGACACACGGTCTGCGACCTGCATTTCACAGACCACGACGGTGTGGACCGCTGGCATCACTTCGACGCCAACCGCGGCATATACATGCTGGACCGCTCGCGCAAGCGTCTGCTCAGCCGTGTCGACCTGGCGGTGGACAGCCGCGCCTTCTTCGTCCACGGATCCCGCCGCTACCAGGGGCACTGGTCGACCCACCGCGCTGAGCTTTCCCTGCGCGCCGGGGAGAAGCTGGAACGTGCGTGGGGGCACTGGGGCAAGCTGTACCAGCTGCTCTACCACCCCAAGGTGAAGTTCAAGAACACGCTCTGGACCAAGTGGTGCAATCCCTGCGAACTGACTCCCTACGACCTGACTCACGGGAGTGGTCGCTGGACCTATGCCCCTGACATTTCCACCGCAGATGGCAAGAAGGGTCTTGCTGGACCCGCAATCAACATGGCGTCGGACAAGCTAATGCCTAATATAGCAGGCACTCCAGCTTCAGCAGCATGGCATTTCCGCACGCCATATATCGTTTCGGACATGGAAGCGGACCTGAATCTCTTCAGGAAGACTGACAAGGACAAAATTAATCTGTACCTTTCCATTGATGACGGAAAGACATGGAAACCGGTATGGAAATGTCCAGAGGATGCAACCGGCCGGAAAAAGGTTACAGCCAACATCTGTGAAAAATTTGACGTAAACAAGGCCAAGGCCGAGGCCCGCAAGCGCAAAATACCCAAGGACTTCAATTCGCCGTTCGGTCGGTACAGCTTTCGCGTAAAACTGGAGCTCGTCGCGAGCCAGTCTCCGCAGGACTGTCGCGTAGAGGGCATCACATTCCGGACTGTGGTCCAGCAGAATAAGTTTGCCTTGCCGCGCCTGCAGCCCGGCCGGAACCAGATCACGGTTCGCGGGAACCTGGCTGAGGGCGCCGCGCTTAGGGTCACCTACGTGTGGGACGACCCAAAAGGCAAAGGTCGCAGGAACGTGACGGTCTGCGAGAAGCTGCCCCACACCTACGAGATCATCGCCGCGGGCCGGAAGTGGAAGGACTGTGTCTGCAAGTCGCTGGTGGTGGAGGCGGTCCCTGCTAGCGGGAAAGGGAGCCGCACCGTGGAGAAGGAGAAGCCCAGCAAGATACACAAGCTCCCGCCGCAGCCCTCGGTGCACGAGGTTTCGCACAAGTGGATGCTCTCCAACCGCGGCACACCGGTTAAACTGCCTCCGATCGAGAAGGTTATAAGAAAACTCAACCTTAAAACCGGACGCAGGAAACTCCAAAATATCGTTGTGCCTCACCTCATCGAACACGCCGATCCCAAGGCCTGGGAGGCTACCGTCAAGCTCATCGCCGACATCGTCAAGCTCGGAAAGGGCGGCCACGAGAAGTACATGAAGTCCAAAAACGGCGCCCTTACTGCTCTCTACGTCATGGATCCGAAGGCGGATCGTGTCAGGGCCTATCTTAAGGACTTTGTCAAGGACCCGGAGATGAGCTGGGGCAGTGAGGCCAAGGTGGCTGTCATGGTCAAGGCCGGCAACTGGCCTGAATTCATACCGTATCTTGCCGGCGCTCTCAAGAAGGACAAGGGCTGGATCATTCCCACAACCATACTTAGGACCTTTGTCGACATTGGGGGGCCTGAGACCGCCGCCGCAGTTAAGGCACACCTGAATGACGGCCCGGACGTTCTGGGCTATGCTGTGCTGGCGGCCGGCCGAAGCGGCGACCGGACCATGATCCCCCGGTTACGGGAGATTATGCGGATCAAGGTCCACAGCCGCGACAACCGCAGGACAGCGAAGATAAACGCCGCAATAGGCCTGGGCATGCTCAAGGACACGGAAAGTATTCCTGAGATCAAGGAATTCCTCAAATGCCGAGAACAGGAGGCGTGGCGTGCCAAAGCTGCCGAGGCCCTTGGCTATATGGGTGACAAATCCTGCATCCCAGCAATCAAGGAAGCGCTCGAGAAGGAACCGGTCCGTTGGGCGCGCAAGGTCATGGAAGAGAGCATCAGAAAGCTGGAGAACGGAAAATGAGATCACTGACAATTGCTAGTTTTTTTCTGCTTTATACGGTTTTGGCTGTTTCTTCCGCGCATTCCCAGGACCAGAATAATTCACTTCTGTCATTTCCCAGTGCTGAAGGCTTCGGTGCATCAGCCACGGGCGGCCGCGGAGGAAGAGTAATCAAGGTAACAAATCTGAACGCGGACGGTCCCGGCTCGCTCAAGTGGGCATGCGATCAGGAAGGGCCGCGTATAGTGGTATTTGAGGTCAGCGGCGTGATAAAACCGCTTGGCCGTACATTCGGCATGATCAGGATTACTAATCCGCATATCACTATCGCGGGTCAGACAGCTCCTGGAGCAGGAATAACAGTGGCAGGCACGCTCATGATCCAGATGCCCTCAAACAGAGGACGTGATAAAGAGAAGAGAATCGCAAACGCTATTATACGCTTTGTCCGGATCAGACCATTAATAAAAGGCGGGGGACGCGGCAGCAATTTAAGGTCAATGGATGTGTTATACTCCGAGCGCGTGATAGCTGATCACGTGTCCGGCTCATGGCAGTCGGATGATGGTTTTCACGCATGGTATTCGCCGAATGTCACGTTTCAGTGGTGCGCTGTTGAAGAGTCGGACATCAATCTCGAACGCGGACACGAGCCGCACAATTTCGGTATGCTCGTGAAGGTTATTGGAGGAAACTTCAGTGGACATCATAATCTGCTGGCTCACCACGGGGGCCGGGCTCCGGCCTGCGGAGCTGACTTTGCGGATTTCCGGAACAATGTACTCTACAACAACGGCTACGGCGGCATACAGTGCAGGACCAAGGACAATCACAAAATCAATGTTATCGGCAACTATTCCAGATACGGTCCCGGTGCGATCATAGGCCAGCGCGTGGATTTTCCGCCCCTGACCCTGGCCCGGACAACACTGGGTGTGAGTCCAGGTAATTTCGGTATAACAGGGAATTATTTCGAACTTTGGGGCGGATATGTGTCACCGTGGAACCATACACCTTCAGAAAAGATATTTGATCTTGGTCTTGGCAATCTGACCGTGGACATTGCCGAAGAGGCTTACGAACTTGTTCTTGCACATGCGGGATGCCTGCCTCGCGACGCTGTATCCAAGAGAACTATCGCTGATGTGAAAACCCGCACGGGCGAGTGGGGATTCCACATGCCGGACAGCGGCCTGATGCAAGGACTTTCCCCTGGAAAAGCTCCAAAAGACAGCGACAATGACGGTATACCGGACGCATGGGAGAAGGCCCACAAACGTAATCCGAATGATCCCAAGGACAATAACGGAACAGTTCCTGCCGGAGCTTCACCCGGCGACCGTCACAAGGGGTATACATGGATAGAGTATTATATCAATGATCTTGCTGATACAAAGGTTGCCGAAGCATTAACACGGACGCGACTCAATCCTGAGCCCATAAAGCCCTGGACCGCTTCTGCGACCGGTCTCCCTCCGGGTGCAATGCCCCACAAGTCGCTGGATGAAATAGTCAATGCCATCAAAGAGCAGACCCTTGAAAACGCAAACGACAGGCAAAAGAGACGGGGACTTTCAAACCGCGGCTGGTACGCTGTTCAGCAGTTAAGCCGCATGGGTGAAAAGGCAAAAACAGCAGTGCCAAAGCTGTCAGAATTGCTTTCAGGAACTGATCCCCGGCAGGTAAGCTTTGCTGCCTGGGCACTGGGGGCGATCGGTCCTGCATCTGAGCCGGCAGTTCCTGAAATGATTAAAGCACTTGAAAAAGAACAGAACATGAGCAATGAAGGCATAACCTTCTGCCCGTATGGATTCATTGCATGGACACTCGGACGGATCGGACCAAAGGCGTCCGCGGCAGTTTCGGCATTAATAAAGGCGGGGCATACCAAGGACGCGCGAGCATGGGGATCTGTTGTATGGGCATTGGGCAGGATCAATCCAGCTCCAAAAGAAGCGCTTCCTCATCTACTTAAGGCAGTTGTATATCATCCAAAGGATCTCGGCAATTACTGGCCCAGACCTGAGGATGATTTCTGGACTCGGCGGGACGCGAACAAGATCCGTATGCATGCTGGAGAGGCTCTCGCCAATATCGGCGAGCCCGCGGTTCCCGGATTGATTAAGGCTTTAAAGACAAAACATGCTGAAGGTCGTGCAGCAGCTGCCCGAGCGCTCGGACTTCTCGGACCCAGGGCAAAAGCCGCTCTGCCTGAGCTCATAAAGCTGATTAATGACACAAGTCCTCTGGTCAGGCGCGCTTCAGCCCTTTCCCTGGTTAAGATCGATCCAAAATCATCCAATGTGATTGAAGGGCTGTCCAAAGCTTTATCAGATAATGAGCTGATCGTGTGCCACGGAGCTGCCCTTGCATTGAAACAGGCGGGTGCGTCAGCAGAAAAAGCTGTCCCTGCGCTTGAAAAGGCTTTGGCTAATGAAAGGAAGGAAATTCGAAGGGTCGCCGCTTTGGCCCTGGGTTCGATAGGCAAGTCAGCCATACCCGTTCTCACCAAGGCAATTTTTTCAAAAGATCCTTTGGTACGCAAATACGCTGCCCGTGCAATAGGCAATATAGGCAGAGAAGCAGAAGGTAAAGGTGTCGATGCACTGATTAAAGCGCTCTCTGACAGTGAAGCCGAAGTGCGTCGCGAAGCAGTATGGTCTCTTGCATTAATAGTCCCAGAAGCAAAAAAGGCCCAAAGCGCATTAACAACGGTAAAAGACAAGGATCCTGACTATGTTGTACGTTATGCTGCTGCAGCCGTTTTGGAGAAGATAAAATGAATATCCATAAGATATGTACTGCTTGGCTGGTTATAACGGCCTGGACTATATCTGTCGCTTCAGGCAATGAGACAGTCCATGAGTGGCCAATGAATCGTTGTAATCCGGGCCTGACAGGCCGTTCGCCGGACACCTCGGTCAAGCCTCCCCTGCGCTTGAGGTGGGCCTACCAGCTGCCCACATGCGCCTCCAGGATGGAGCCCTGCGTGGCCGACGGAAAGGTTTTTCTCGACAGCGTGGAGGGACCGATTATGGCCCTTGACGCTGATACGGGCACGCTTGTCTGGAAGCGTATGGATTTGGCTAGCAGAAGCTTTCATATGTCAACTTTTTGCTATGACGGTCAGCGTCTCTTCGTGGGAATGGGATCCATCGGGATTCATGCGCTTGATCCTGACACGGGCAAGACGCTCTGGACCCATGCGTTCAAAGGACCGGCACCGCTCATGGTTTTTGCCGAAGGAAAGGTGTTCTTCACCCGCAAGGACATCCGGGGAGTCTTTGCAGTGGCAATTCGACCCGGGGACGGCAGCGAAGTCTGGTCCAAAAAGATCGATGCCGGTCCCGAGCTCTGGGGCAAGAAGCGGCAGGGTGAGCCCGGCTGGAATATCGCCCGTCAGCTCTGTTATGCAGACGGGCTGGTCTATGCTTCCGCGTCAAAGGGCCCGCATACCAGTCATGCTGGACGGAAGGCCACTGAAGGCCGTGTTGTCGCCCTGAAGGCCGAAGATGGAAAAGTGGTCTGGCAGTGGGACGGCTGTCCCAGCGGAGGGTATGAGCATTCTAAGTTCCTGACCTGCGTGAGCGACGGCAGGATTGTCTGCTGTTCAGCCAGCTATAAGCGTAAGGCATCGGTTCTGGATGCCAAGACAGGAGAGTTGCTCTGGACCACCGGTAAGGGAAGGCATACGAGCTGGTTCGCCATACCCGACAAGCATATTTTGGGCGGCTGTAGCGGAATAGGCTATCGTGCCGTGCATGACAGGAAAACAGGCAAGTATCTGGGCGGCCCAGGAGGTCCACGCGGCGCCAGCAACTGCTCTCTTCCAGCAATATCCGGGAACTACATCTATCTTAACCTGGGAACGCCCGGTGTGGATTCCTTCATCACCGGCTATGGGAGATACCCGATAAGCTCGCTGGGTGCGCTCGATATAAATACCCGGAAATTGGTATGGAGTTACCGGCTTGAAGGAAACGCCTGTGCCAGCCCGGCCATCGCATATGGCCGTGTATACGAGTCCGGTATTGGGGGGTGGGTCTACTGCTTTGAGCCGGTTGACACGGATGCGTTGCCCGGGTGGACCCCTTCCCTGCCACCGTCAGCGGATCTCAAAATGTCCATCCTAGAGAAGACATATACAAAGCCCGGTAAGGCTCCGAGCCCGGGCCGTGGAGCTACCTTCACGGGGCAGGACAAACCCCGCGGGGGAGACGCCTGGCCCATGTACGGCGGCTGCCCGGAACGCTGCGGACTGGAGATGGAGATCGGACTGCCCATTGAACCGGCTTGGAAGTTTGATACTGGGGGCGAGGTACACTCCAGCGCAGCTATCAAAGACGGTATGGTCTTTGTAGGCTCGAATTCCGGAAAACTCTTTGCGCTTGACCTGGCCGGCGGAAAGAAGAAATGGGAATATGAAACCGGGGCTTGGGTGCACTGTTCTCCCGCAGTTGGAAAAGGCCTGGTAGTCTTCGGCGCTGATGACGGCAAGCTTCGCGCTGTAGACGCAGGAAGCGGCAAGGAGAGATGGTCGTTTCAAACCGATGATTGGATTCGTGCAGCACCGGTTATCACAGGGAACACGGTCGTGTTCGGCAGTTGGGACCGCTGCATCTATTCCCTTACTCTGAACGATGGGAAACAGATCTGGCGGTACGCCACAGGCCACAAGGTGCATGCTGCGCCAGCAGTCTACAATGGACAGGTCTTTGGCGGTGGCGGCGACTGGATTCTCTATGCGCTGGACCTCAAGAACGGCAAACGGGTCTGGCACCGGCTCGTTGGGTCGATCCTGGGGATAACAGTCTATCGCAACATGGCTGCCCTGCTGTGCCAGTCCGGATACAACTGCAAATTGCGATTCCTGTGCCCGGAAGACGGTACACCCGCCATGAGACAGGAAAATGCCGGCCGCAGGGGTGCGTTCGGCATCCCAGCCTTCAGCGGTGACCGGCTCTTTGTCGGTAGGTGGTATCGCGGTGGGGTAGGCGTGGTTAATCTCAAGGAAAAACGCGACAGCAGGTACGGCTTTGCCGATTCCGGCTGTCTGGAGACGCCGCTGGTGAGCAAGGAGATAATGGTCTCAGCCACGATAAACGGCACTGTCTCTGCCTACAGTATTTCAGAAAGGAAGAAGCTCTGGGAGTGGAAAACGCCTTCCGGAAAGATGTTTCACACGGCGCCGGTCGCGGCAGGCGGGTATATAGTGGCCGGCAATGACGACGGGTTTGTATACGCGTTCACGTATAGTAAGTAATAAGTAATGACGTTGATGTTCCGATAAAGGATAGCCAACCTTAAAAAATATCTGTCGGATTTTCGTCCTGTCGGCATTAATAGGATAGAAAAGGTAGAAGTAACACACTCTATTTTTATGACAATTGTTCATGCAGCAATGCTGATGCTGCAGGGAGGGCACGATGACGGAACTGGCAATACTCGGCGGTCCAAAGACCGTTACAGTCAATACACAGGAATTGTGGAAACGACCTGTGGAAGAGGAAAAGAAGGCGGTTTGCGAACTCCTTGACAAGGGTGCGATCTCGGGTGCGGGAAAAGGCGTATTCACCGCGTTTGAAGACGAATTTCGTGAATATCTCGGGTGCAAATACCTCGTGGCCACGAGCCATGGCCACCTGGCCCTGGCCAGCGCCTTCTTTGCAGCCGGCCTGGGTGCGGGTGACGAATTCATTCATCCGGCTGTGGGCTATATTGGATCCTATGCAGGGGCCCTGCACATGGGTGCCAAGCCCATATTCTGCGAACCGGATCCCATGACGCTGCTGGCTGACCCCGCGGATATTGAAAAACGGATCACGCCAAAAACCCGCGTAATCACGCCTATTCATTATGCGGGCCGGGTCTGCGACCTGGACAGCCTGCTCGCGCTCTGTGATAAACACAATCTCGTGTTGGTGGAAGACGCAGCGCATGCCCATGGGAGTGAATGGGACGACGTAAAGATCGGAAATGCAGGACACGTAGCGTGCTTCAGCCTGCAGGGCGTTGATCCGGGCGGCAAACCCATCACATCAGGCGAAGGCGGGGTGCTTGCAACCAATGACCGGAAAATCTACGAACGTGCACTGGCTTACTGCCATTTGCACCGCTCGGGCATAAATGATGAATTCACCGACCCCACGCTCAAAAAACTGGAATACCAGGTCCTGGGATGGAAATGGCGTGCCCACCCTCTCGGTTTGGCCGTGGCCCGGGTATCATTGAAATCGCTTCAATATCGGATTTCACAATATGCTGCCAACCGGGATGCGTTCCATGAAAAGATCAAAGGTGTGCCGGGCATTGAGCCTGTGCATAATTATCCCAAAGCAAGCGGATCTGAGCTGTATGACGGCATGTGTTTTCTATACGATTCGGACGCCCTGGGGGGGCTGCCTGTAAAAAAATTCTGCGAAGCACTTCAGGCAGAAGGCGCTTCTGTATGGGCCGGCATGTTCCGTCCGCCCGAACACCTGCGTTCCATTTATACTGAAGACATGCCCGGCCTATGGGGTGAAGGCCATGCCGGACCGGCCAATATCCCGCTCCCCCGGTACACAAAAGGTGATTTCCCCATCGCCGAGGCAGTCAATGACAGGACCGTAGGCATGTGCGGCTGGATCGAGGCGACTGACGGGGTCATTGACCAATTTGCTGATGCCATCAAAAAGGTTTTTGATCAACACAAGAAACTGCTGGAGACCTGATTACACCGACTTAGGCGCTTAGAAATTAATTTTCGTGAAAGATGCTAAGAATATTTTCAATCGTTTGTAGGGGCACGGCATGCCGTGCCCCTACGGTAAATAATCTGTTTGACTGCAGCTCGTCCGCGTATAGGCACATCAGGCCTCATCAATAGACATACCTCGATTTTCAGTGCCCATGGCCCTGACCGTTTCCTCATACTCCCCTGCCCATGGGGGTGGGTAGCTCTCAGCATTAATCCCATGGCGTACCGGTCCCAGCCTCCAGATATCACGGTACAGCTTTTCCCGAATGGAATAGAAACGGGTGGCATTCTCTATGCGTGTATCATCCCACGTATCACTGCTTGTGACCGAATTGTGTGCCTCAAAGAGTTCGAGCTTGGCCTCCCACTGGTCATAACGCCATGTGGGGATTTCAGGCCGGGGCAGCGAGTTAAATAGTGTCCTCGCTTCTGCAATATGTGCCTCGAATGGACGTCCCCAGAATGTCAGCCATTCTGCCCATCCGGATGCGTCAGATCCGGAGAATCCGAAGTACCTTTCAGCATATGCAATCAGGACATCCCGTGAAGAAGTGTATTGCCCTGAACCTATTCCCGCGAGGATTGCCCTATTGACATCGTCAAAGAATCCCTCGGAATAGGCCATAAAGGAATCCACGCCCGCGTCAGTCAACCCAGCAACGGTCCGGGGTATTCTGTCATGGGCAGCTGTCGGTCCCCACGCTCCATACACATCAGGTGGCTTGTTGATGTCCGGGTATCCTGTGTGCACAAAGGCCCCTTCCGCGCACCCGTCCGGGAGCGGCGCGCTCATGTCCGGAACGCTCTCTCCATACTTGATGTGCCTGAACATCCCTGTAAAAAGCCCGGGAGCCTCCCGGTCAGCCCATTCCCTGAATACAGCATGTTCTTCAGCGGTCCACCACCAGCCTATAAGACGCGGCCTGACATCCGGGAACGATTCAATGGCGATTTCGTATATATCCTTCATCAGTTGTCCAAAGGCGGTGATCCAGGGATTGCAGGACGTACAGGAACAGCCGCCATAGTCGTATGGGCACGCAGACACAAAAGAAAGCGGCACACCCGCGCCAGCAAGGCGTTTGAAGAGATAACGATGGTTCTCAAGGATGATTTCACGGGCAGCCGGTTTTGAAGGACATATAAGCTGTCCGAAAATACGGTCATCACCAGCCTCGGCCAGAATGTCAGGCCGCAGCTGGTCGATATAGACATGGTTGGGCGTTATGAGAAGATCTGTATCGAATCCGTGTTCTACTGCGATCGTGAAGACCTCGATCTTCCGGTCCAGCAGGGCCTGCGGAAGCAGGTAGTTTCTGCGCGGATTGTTGCCTGGATCCCTGAGGTCTGCCGCGTCGTACCAGTCACTGTATGTATTGAAACCCCAGTGCTTTGCCTCTGTCAGCAGATCTTCAGCCTCGGTGCGGTACATCGCCTCGTAGCTGTTTCCAAAGTGAGCAGGTGCGTATAGTTCCCTGCACTTGAATGTGTCGTCTTTAATCATTTAAAACTCAATGTCCGCCGTACTTCACACCGGCTTCGATCATACGTATCCAGTTCTCCCGTGTCCGTTCGCTTATATCATGTGTCCAGGGGCTGGCTGCCTGGCTCAATACATATCTGCCCTCTGTGCCGCCCATCTCAACAGCCCGGCGGACCATCTCCTCGATCTCATCTCCTGTAGAGCGTGCAAGATCCTCAAACTGGATGTATCCCCATATGAACATCCGGCCCTCCGCCTTTTCTATCATCCCTGCCAGATCAATATCGTTCTGCGGGGGGCATTCTGCGCAGTCCACTCCGTCCACACCTATTTTGACCATGCGTTCGATCTGCGCATTCAGATAGCCGTGGCAGTGCATAACCACATAACACCCCTTATCATGGATGAGCTTGACTATTTCACGGTCATACGGCACGATAAATTCATCAACAAAGCTCGGGGGCATCATGGGCTCAACAAAGTTTTCAATTGCATACATCCGGAATGCGGGGCCTGCCCCCCTGTCAAGAAGCCGCTCCAGGTATTCGAGCAGTCTGTCCTGGGCAGTCTCCACAAGTTGCCTAAGCCGTTCAGGCTGAGTGAAACAGAAGATCGGGCGCAACTCCTCACTCATGCCCCATGTGGCATTGATCAAGGCATTGTGGATGCCCGTGCAGTAGACAACACCCCCCTCTCCCACTTTTTCTGTAAATTCCTCCAGCCCGCTGATATCCGGTTCAGGGGGTTCATAGGGCAGGCTTTCCCGTTTTTCAAGATCCTCCTCGTTCTGCACAAAATCCTTTGCCATACTCCAGCTTCCTACGGCCGGGTCGTGCACGCGCGTACGGGTAAGTCCGCCCTTAGATGTCCTAAGCACGGTATATTCGGTCTTCCGACCGTCTGCCGCCTCTTCTACATCCCTGCTTACGTCCCATAGATCCATGCGGGTGAGGCTGCCCGTGATACCGTATTTGGGCATGAATTCACAATGCTTCTCAGCCACATCAAGGATCTGACGGTATGCCGGATGGTCAACTTGCCAGGTATAAGGAGTCAGGCCGATCGGAGAAATGGGAAGACGGTCGGTTTTCTCGTGACGCAATACACGCATCATGCGTTCATGGGGTGTGTACTCACCCGGATTAGACCGTTTGTGTAGATTCATTATCAGATCCCCAGCGTAGTTCAGCGGTTAAAACAAAAAATTGATCGGTCGCCCGGTCATTACGTACCCATCTCACTGCATAACCGGCTGACAGAGGTTAATGCAACATCGATCCTCCCCCGCACAGTCGTGGTGTATACGACCCAGCTGTCCTTGGGCGAGAACTGCGGATGCGGGTCCAGATGATACATCCTTCGGGGTAGATGCGGCTTGGACATGGCCGATACGATGTGGATATCAGTATTGTGGTCCCTGTCAAAAAATAGGACTTCCAGCGGTTTATCCTCCCACTTGTACGGGCTTTCGTCAGCGCACCAGAAACGGCGGTCGGAACTGCAATGGGCGTGGCACAAAGGTCTCTTCCATACATGCGTCACTTTAAGGGAGCCGGGGTCACATTCATAGGTCCCGCATTCGTAGTCGTTCCAGCAGATCATCCCGTCGTGTGACCACCATTCGTGGGATGCACGTGCTGTGTGGCCATCCCAGCTCTTAGGGCGGACAACCTCGTAGCGCGTTTGGTCAATATCCATCAGCCAAAGCCGATGGTTGTATGAAAAATGCCGTCCGCTGATCTTATCATTCCACCAGTCTTCCGGAATCAGGAATAGCTTCGGGTCAACAGGTGAGAATTGTGCATGGTTATGATGATGACCGAACTCCTTAAGTATCCTGACTTCGCCGGTAGTCAGATCTCCGAGGCCAACCCACCAAAAGTTTCCAAGATCGCCGTCGAGCAGCACGTACTTCCCGTCCGCTGAAATAGTCAAATGTGTTGCGATACGCGAGAACTGACGTTTTCCAATGAACTCCTCAGATATCGTACAGACAACCTCTGTCGAGCCGTCCAATCGTACTTTATAGACACTGTTCCCCATGCAAAAAAGGGCTGCATCGGATTCAGGCCCCACCATCGGTGATGCACTGGTAAATCCGGCTTGGGGAAAAAGCTTGATCCCGGGATCCTCAGGATTCAGCGATACAACTCCGAGTACCCGCTGCCGGTTGGGAGGAAAAGCTGCATAGAACCAAAGCCGGTTCTCATCCGGAGAAACACTGGGATTTGTGAAATAAAAGGACTGCTGGACCGGTGCAACCCGTTCGTTGAGTATAAAACTCTCTACACCGCTGTCCGGATCTTTCCAGCTTTCGAAAAGGGGATGGCGCTCCAGGTCATGCATCGTTTCGTATCCTTAGGGATTTCCGCTAATAATAATATAAGGGTTTTACCGAATCTCAAGAAGATATTTTATTATTTTTCTTGTTTTCATCACGTATGATCCGGTTTTACTCCTTTTTTCTGCTTTTACCTGCCCGAATAATGCCGGGACTGCTCCTTCTGCCTCCTGTATCAGCATAGGGCTGCTTTCCCATAGTGCAGTATCTTCTCTATGTTGTGCACCATGCAGTATAACTTCCAGAGCCGGAGGCATGCTTTGTGCGCATGCACAAAGCATGCTGTAACCTTTTCCCTTACACGCTCCGCGCCTTCATGAACCACGGATTAGTTCTGACCGCTCCCTCCGGTCGGGTCAGTAATCCTTTCTTGTTATGCGATATGACCATTAGTAGTTCCGCAATCAAATTCCAATTCATCACATTCAATTTCAAAGGACTGACCACTTCTAAATTTAATTAATATTTTATTATCGCTAATAAGACATAAATGATCCAAACAATTATCTTCTGACCGCGGTACATTGGGATTTTTCTCTGAAATATTTAGATCTTTGACCTCGTAGCATATTAAACTTACATTCCCACCTGATATATTGTCATGGTCACAACCATAATCCCAAGAAAGAGTTAATATTGCTTTATCTTGATCGAATTGATAACCGTTGAAATCCGCACAATTATGTAAATCCCATATCTTTTTATTGCTTTCAATCTCTATATCTGGTGACTTACCTATTGGTTTTATATTCTTAAATATCATTTTAATTTACTCGCATAACGTGCGAGTTGAGCGGATTACGTATAACGTTCAAGCTAACCGGGGCAATTGGCACAGACGCTTGCGCATGCAAGCGGCTTGACAATGCAGCATTCGGTTCAGCGATTTGTTATGTGGCGGTTTAGACGTCGACGTAGGCAGTTTCAGAATGAGGGACAGGAATTTTTTCTCCATCTTCCATCATACCTTCAAGATGAAATTGAATTGCTTCTTTGATCAGCTTCATTACTTCATCTTTTGTTTTCGCAGCAGCTACACACCCAGGAAGATCCGGTACATATGCCCCGTAAGAGTCTTCACCTTTTTCAACTACAATTGCATATTTCATAATTCAATCCCCGATTGTTTTGATATACTTTTCAACGTCCCTGGAGGTATGTCGATACTCAACTTTCCTGCGACAGTAACAGTCCCGGGCTTTGATGAATGCTTGAACTGACGATGACTTCCACGAGTTCTCTTCAGTTCCCATCCATTATTTTTCAATATCTTAATAACGTCTTTAACTTTCATAGTATTATGTTACATTGTTCGCCGAAAATTGCAATAAATTTCTTATATTTTTCCACATAACGAGACTGTCGAAAAAGGGTGCTTAACACGCAGGAATATCCGCTCATAATAATATTACGAATTTACCGAATCTCAAGAAGATATTTTATTATTTTTGCTCTTTTCATCACCTATAACCCGATTTTACCCCTTTTTCCTCCTTTTACCCGTCTGGATAATACAGAGGCTGCTCTTTCTGTCTCCTGTATCAGCATAGGGCTGCTTTCCCATAGTGCAGTACCGGAAGCAGTACTTTCTGATCGTAATTATAGGGTTTGAATCTGGCCATCTTGTGCCTTTCCTTGTGTGGTATTGTTGTCCATATCTCCTATATTATACCACAAAAGATGGCCCTGTAAATTAATTTCTTTCCTCTTTCCCCGGTTTTTATGCTGTTTAGGGCTTTTTCGACAGTTTCAACGTGCGAGTTGAGCGGATTCTGTATAACGGAGGAGCGCTTGCGCTCCGGATGTTATGCGGAATTCCGCTCGAACGACTGGTTCCGGCGCCGCAAGGCGCCGGGGCCAGGCGGTTGAGTTTACTCAACTCGTACGTTCCAGCGCCGCCTGCGGCGCTGGAACGTTTAGGGTGAGTCAGACTGACTGGCGCGGGGTGTGCCCTTCTGCACAGCCCGTGACTGTTCAGGATTGACTCCACCCGCTGTTATCTCTTTATTCTTTCTTTTTATCACTGTCTTTAAATGCTTTATCAAAAGCATTTTTTACTAATTCCATTGCATTCATTAATGAGTCTACAGGCCCTACGCCATAAGCAGTAACAACTCCGGATGTGAAATTCTCAATGAAAACAGGGCAATACCAATCTTTGTCAATGGCTTTTTCCGGTTTTCCGACAATGACTTTTGATTCAATTTCATTTCCTTCTTCATTTGTATACCGCCAAATATCTTCAGCAATAGGATCCTCAATTTTATCTATTTTCATCATTTCTAATTTCTATTACCATAACATAGATTAGATTGAAATCAATAATATCCTCAAACAGGGTTACATCCAATGTCTATTATAATAAAAATAGACAAAAAATACAACCTTTTTCCATTTTTTTTGGATTTTTCATTGATATTTTAATAATATGGTGAAGGCCGGCTTTGCCGGCAGTGATATATGTTATTCCGGCATAGCTGAAAGTCGAAAGTCCAAAGTCGAAGGTCGAAGGTCAGAAGACTGAGGACAGGAATCATGGAACAGAAGTCAGAGAACCAGCTTTGCTGGAGGGTAAAGTGACGAGTGGCGGGTGTAGAGGGGCTACCTGACCCTAACCCAACTACCGTTATTGAATATCGAACACCGATTAACGATTTTTGATTTGTTTTTTTTGCTTTCGACTTTAGACCTGTGACCTTTGACTCTATATTTCTCTGTGCTCTCTGTGGCTTTATTCAGTCAGAAGTCCCTGCACGTCCACCACCCGGTTCTCCCTGATCGATATATTCACTGCCGCTCCCATAAGCACTGCCTGGCATCCCTCCATCAGTGTCGCTGTCTGAGGACTCCGTTCCTCCTGTGTCCAACTGTTGATGAAAAAATCCTTTCTGAGAGCGGGATCGGCACCGCCGTGTCCGCCTTCAGCTTTTGGGATCGGTATATCCCGTATCCCCTCCCTCACGGAAAAAAACCTCAAACTCTTACCCGCGGACTCTGAAATGCCGGGCGTTTGTGCTGTACCGGGTGCCCAGTCAGCCTGGCCCACGGTGTTGTACTCAAGGCGTCCTTCCGTACCTTCAAATACGGCACGGTATCCTTCAAAGGGACAGAAGGCAGAGAGCGTAAACACCGCTTTCACCCCGTTCTGATACGTAAAAACACTGTGAAAATTATCCTCAGCATCGATCTCTTCCCGGAACAGACACCCGTCCCTGAAATAGCCGGTCTCCTCCTCAGCGTTTCTATACAGTCCTTCTTTCTTTTCGGAATTAAATATATCAGCGTAAAATTCACATTCGGCAGCATGATGGCAGGTACTGCAGCGCTCCCCCCTGAACGGGCCGTTTTTTCCGTAAAACGAAGAAGCACCTGTCGCGTATAGCGTGTCCCCGAACGATTCCACTATATAGTTGAGGATATCGTAATGGTGGCTTGCCTTGTGAACCGCAAGCCCTCCCGAGTTCCCCTTTACACCATGCCATCTGCGGAAATAATCGGCTCCGTGCCTGCGGTCCAGAAAGTCGTTGAATTCAACGTAAATAAGCCGTCCCACGATGCCTTCCGCGATCTTTTTCCTGATCTCGGAAAAGGCGGGACTGTACCGCATATTATGCGTGACAAACACCTCCCCGGCTGATTCCTTTTCTGCGCGGAGGATCTCCCTTACTTCTGTTTCGTTTGTGCATACCGGTTTTTCGCAGAATACACGCTTGCCGCATGAAAGCGCTTTTTTTATCAGTTCCGCATGAGCGGAATCTTTAGCGGCAACAATAACTCCGTCAAAATCGACTTTTGACGCAAGCGTATCAAAGTCGGTTTCGCAGGGGAATTCCGGTTCTCTTCCAAGCTCTTTCCTGACGAACTCCATGCGTGCACGGCTCGTGTCAAACAGGCCGACCAGTTCCGCGTATTCGGTAAGTTCATCGTCACAACAGAGGGGCCGTGCATACATGTACAATCCCCTGTTCCCGGTTCCCGCAAGTATGTATCTTTTTTTTATCATGGGTTAATATTCCAATACTCTGAAAAACGTTACTTCAGGGCAACCGTCCCGACGCCGATATTTCATAACGGGCCGGGATTGCAAACAAGGGTTGCCACTGCATAAAAGCCAGGCTAAAGCCTCGCACTACGTTGGGCACGGCAGTGCCGTGCCCCTACGGATTGGGCGAACCACCGATTCGCCCCTACACAATTCCGGGGTCTGGCTCCTTCGCTGAAGCTTCGGCGTTCCTTTGGAAAGACCCCGGGCTACCATTTTTATTCTGTTTTTTATATCCTGTAGATCCTGTGATCCTGTCTATATTTTTTTATTCCTTCCATTACTCCAGTCTTATATCAACGAACGGTTGACAGATACTGGGGGAACGTACCGGATTCAGCATAGGCCGGGATATACGTCTGCAGTACCCACGGCTGGAGGTTGCGGACCTTCAGGTCCTTTTCTGTACACGCAACCCACATGAATTCAAGATGATGCTCAGAAGAGGGCAGACGCTTTTCTGACTTCAGGGAACTGTTTTCAACCGTGAAAACAAGGTTGATTTCCCGGACCGTGTCTTCTCCCGTTCCGTATGCGTGCTCAATGACCCCGAGGAACCCGCCTGTATCCGCTTCTAATCCGAGCTCCTCTTTAATTTCCCGTTTAAGCGCCTGAGGAGCTGTCTCCCCGTTCTCGATGTGGCCGCCGGGAAGAAATATGTTATCCTTGCCTTTCCGGTGAACGCACAGTATTTGCGTGCCGGTTATAATGACTGCGCGGGAAATAATTTCGATCATTAGGAAGGTTGCATCACGGATCTTGAGGTTATATAACAAAAAAATGGAGTAATGGTCATTTCAGACGCAGCGATAATCCTTTTAATCCTGTGATCCTGTCCAAATTTTTCTTTTCTTATATAGACATCAGCGTGCGAGGAGATGCGGTGTTAGACGTGGTTCTCCTGATTTGCGCCGTTCGATCTCACGCTTTACACGTTTCTTCTGCCGGGATATTTCCGCCTGTCTGCTGAATCGTATATTATGCCGGCTCCAGAACGCCTGTTTATTTTCAAGTCCGCTTATCGGCCCCGATTCGGTCATGCGTTGTCCCGTATAGACATTGACTGAATACCCCTCCGCCACATATTTCCTTTCCATAGGTTTTCTCAGTTTATCCGAAGTAGGAATATGGCTTACAGACATATTGCCTTGAAGGCTTCCTGCCGCAGTAACACCGGAAGAGCCGTCCTCACCGCCCCTGTACTGTACCAGGATATCACCTTTTTCAGATGTTCCGACCGAGGCATTCGGCGTAACCACTGCAAAGCAGGAATACAGTCTCGACAGCTTTGTACAGCAGGCACGGACCGTTCCCCTGAGAAGCTCTATCCGTATCCAGTGTGATCCCTGTTTATAGGGTAAGTATATTATTTTCGCTTTTGTATCGGGACCCAGATAGATATATCCACTTTTATTCCGAGCCGCTATAATCATCCAGCTTCCCGCCTCTGTTTCAAAAACAGCGTTGGAGGATACCGGACCGTATACTACGACATCCTTTTTGTCGCCGGGAGCATCAGCGTAATACCAGACCGATTCCCCTGAGAGCGCATACACACTTCCCGCGCTGCCGAAGCTGCGGGCCGCGGGAGCAGGAGCCTTGACCTCTTCGGTCACAGGCTCATTGAACGTGTCTTCGATCTCTTCTCCGCACAGCACGGACATGAATATACATATAACGATAATATACAATTTTTTCATATTATGCGACTCCCGCTAAAACTCAAGTTTATACATATACCCCGCGGACATCACCATCCGGTCAGTATCAAAATCGTCCACATTGGACATATTGTTAAAATACGTGCATCCGGCAAACACAGATCCGAACTGTCCGAAAGAATAATTGGTGCTTACCATACCTTCGATATAATTCTCATTTCTGGCTTCACTTTCCCCCCAATAGTCCTCCGCAAACGCTTTGTTGCCCAGATACAGAACTGCGTGCACTTCCCATTCCCTGCGTAAAAGCATGGTATACTCAACCGAGGCCCGGATCCCGAAATAGGACATCTCGTCCGAATCAAGGGATACATCGTTTATAAAAATACCTGCTGCCAGTTCACTTCTGTCATCAATAAACCATATCTGCTTGTATTCAAAACCGAAATCCATTCCGTCAAGGATGTCAATATCGTAGTACCCGAGAGAACACATGCGGAACGAAAAAACCCCTATGAAGACATCGCTCTGCTCCCAGAACAGGGTCGGGGTAAGCGTGGTCATATAGACATAGGCATCTCCGTCAACACTGTAGTGGGTATATCTGAAATTCACGTTGAACGTAAAGGGGCCCATATCCTGGCGCGTATAAAACGCGGCTAAATCAAGGGCGTTGTTATTATACTGGTCCTCTTCCATATACATGTTAAACAGTCCGCCCACCACGAACCCGGCACTATCTTTGGCCGTGGCCCGTGATGTGAAGGTGTATTCAGCGTCAAGCGAAAAACGGGCGTCGGAATCCTCCGTGCTGAATTCGGGGAAATTCAGGTCGGGATTGATATCCGACTCATGATTCAAGGACGCTGTTATCAGGAGATCATGCTCCAGTCCCGCCCACACAAAGGAGCACGTACTGAACAGCAGAACTGCAGATATATACGCAATCTTTATCTTTTTCACGGGAAGATATCCTCCTCACAATATTGCATTCAGTTATATCCCACACATAAAAACGGAGGTATTATAATATATATATTACCCTTGTCAATAGTTTTTTTCCATATTTCCTGTAATTATTGAAGTTGTAACGGTTCCAGTGTCTAGCCTCGGTAGTGCAGGGTCTTTAGATCCTGCTGAAATACCGGGGTCTTCCCGAGCTCCCGAGCAAATTTCGGGACTGCGGGACCGCAGGGAAGAACCCCCGGCCTACCATCTGTTTTGTTTTCAAGACTCTGATTAGAAATAAAATAAAGCAGTGATATATTCCTTCGGTAAAATTTAATTCGGTTATGCCGCAGGCGTGGCCAACCACAACGTATTGTCATTCAGCAGACACTTAACGCCTAAAGTAACGGAGGAAGGTCTTCTGCGTTCTCCTCTTCCTGTTCCGGCTGTTCCTGTTCTTCTTCCTCTTCTCCTTCCTCTCCTTCCTCGTCCTTTTCCTCCCTTCTCCCTTTCAGCACCACCTTTTTCTCCGCTGTTTTTACGGTTTCGCCCGCAGTATATTCAGCACGGATCGTAATGGTCCGGTCTTCGGTATCTGTTCCAGTACACACAAGCAGTCCCTTGTCATCAGTATCAAAGGCTGCATGCTCTTTGCCCTCTATAACACTCCATGCAGCTTCCGCCGTAACATCCTCATCCTCCCTGCCAGCCCACACCGCCTTCAGAACAAACCGCCCGTTCTGTTCCTCCTCGATCGTATCAGGCCCTGTGAGTTCCAGGGATGATATGAAAGGTACCGATTCAGCTGACACTGTTTTCCGGGCTACCGCACACTCGGTAAGCGTCTCAAACGAGCACATGACAGCGACATCCTCCGGAGTACCGGTCCTGTTGCGGTTGACGAGACGGCCGGGCTTTTCAGGGTCAAATTCAGCGTATTCCTTTCCCTGCACAACCTCCCAGTATGTTTTGCCCGTTTTTTCCTCCTTCGCACCGTCAGAACGGCAGATAATGCTTTTCAGGTCTATACTGCCTGATACCGGTATGCTCTCGTTCCCCTGTATCTCAATCGAAGCGATAAAGGGATAATCCATCATTGTGACCGTCTTTTCCGCCTGCTGTGCCGCTTCGCCATCTGTGTACTCCGCCCGGATCACCGCGTCCCTGGGTTCGCCGGTTGTGTTCCTGTTGAAAAGCTTTCCGGGGGTCAGCATGTCGAACTCTGCCCATTCCCCGCCCTTGACAACCTTCCACGCTGTTTTATCGGTTATATCCTCCTCATCCTTCCCCTTCCACACGGCAATTGCCCTGTACCCGGCATGAATATTCTCGAGCACACGTGAAACACCTGTAATATATATTCTTTCAATGAAGGGGTTGTCCTTTACCAAGACCGTCTTTTTCCCCGTATGTGCAGTACCCTCCTCGGTGTACGATACAGCAATGACAACGGTTTGATCTGTGCCGCTCGTGTTTTTGTTTACAATGATCCCCTTCAGTTCAGGTTCAAAGCCGGCATACTCTCCGCCTGTTTCGATGCTCCATTCCGCTTTCGCCGTTATTTCCTCCTTTTCTTTCCCAGCCCATACAGCACTCGCGCTGAACTGGATACTCGCTCCCTCATCGATTTCAGCAGGTCCTGACACCTCTATAGACGATATAAACGGCTTCGATTCAACCGATACGGTTTTTTCGGCCTGTAAAGCCTTTCCCGAATCATCCAGAGAAGCCTGTATCGAGGTTTCCGCATTTCTTCCGGTCCTGTTCCGATTAATGAGACGACCCGGATGAGCAGGATCGAATTCCGCATAATCCCCGCCTGTGACTACGTTCCACCGTGCTTTCCCTGTCCGGTCCTCCTTACTGCCGTCGGAAAATTCAGCACGTACCTGGAAATCAGCGGACCCGCCCGGTTGAATGTCCGCCCCCCCTTCTATCACAATACGGACAATAAAGGGCGCATCAACAGCCTCGACCGTTTTTGAAGCATTGTGGATATCTGTGCCGCTCAAAAACAGTATTCCGATCTCCGCCTCCTGGGTAGCTCCTGTTTCGTTGATATTTATAACCCTTCCGGCCTTCTGGGGATCCAGCTTGATCCATTCGGCTCCCCTGCTGACCTCCCATGTCATGCTGTCCGTTGCTTCCCGGTCGGGCTGACCCTTCCATAAAACCTTTCCTGTATACTGCACTGACCCCCCATCCTTCACAGTATCGGACCCTTCTATAACCACTCCGCTTATATAGGGACTGTCCTTTACTGTTATCTTCTTTTGTGCACTGATATCCTTTCCCTCTGCCCCCGTATACTCAGCTTTAATGACCGCAACACGGTCCTTACCTGTTGTATTTGTATTCAAAACAGAGAGCACGGGTGCAGTTTCCGCCTTAATATACTCTATCCCTTGAACCACACTCCAGGCAATCGCGGGAGAAGCCTCCTCATCATCTTTTCCCGCCCATTTCACAGTGGACGAATAACGGGCGGAACCGTCCTCCTTCACCACAGAAGGTCCGGAAATAACAATTTCCCTGACAAACGGTGAATCCCCGAGCATAACCTTTTTTGAATTCTTCACTGTCACGCCTCCCCCTGAATATTCAGCAGCAATGACAGTCTCAGCAGGGCTCCCAGTAGTGTTCCTGTTGGTCAACACTCCCGACCCGGGGTTCAAAGAACAGTGCTGTTTTCCCTGTATGATCGACCAGGTAATTCCTTTCCGAGGATGTTCACTTTCTTTTCCTTTCCACTCAGCCTTGATCCTGAAGGTTGCGGAACCGTCTTCCTCAACGGTTTCCGGGCCTATGATGGAAACAGCTGTAACATAAGGGGCATCCGTAAGCACGACTTTCTTCTCTGCCTTCCACGTCTCCTTTCCTCTTGCCAGCACCGCGGTTACGGTAATCTCCTGATCCTTCCCGGTCCGGTTCGCATGGATGAGATATCCGGGCCTCTTGCTGTCAAACCGCGCATATTTCCCGGTACCTGACACACTCCATGTTACCCGGCTTGTGACATCCTCATCATCTTTCCCGTTCCAGCGGCACACGGATGTAAAGGCTCCTCCTCCCGTGCCCCGCGGAATAGAGGCAGGGCCTGTGACCGTGATGGACAGTATACTGGGCGGGTCTATCACTTTTATCTGCCTGGACGCCTTGGCCTTTTTCCCTTTATACGTATATGTACATTCAATGGTGCTGTTCTGCGTTCTGCCTGTTGTATTTGTATTAATAAGTTTTCCTGGCTTCTCTTCGTCAAGACGCGCATATTCACTGCCTCCCGTAACTTTCCATACGGCCTTTTCAGTGATATTTTCGTCCTTTCTTCCCTTCCATACAGCTATGGCATAGTATTGAAACGCGCTGTCCTCCCTGAGCGTATCCACTCCGTTTATCGCGATATGCTTCAGCACGGGAGAGGATTTCACTAAAACCAGGGCATACGCTTTCTTCTCTCTCCCCTTTCGCGTATCCTCCGCTTTAATCACCACTTTCCTATCCTGTCCTGTCTCATTGGTATTGACAAGCAGTCCGGAAGTTTCACTGCTGAATGAAGCATACGCGTCTCCCCTGAGAACCTTCCATGTACAGTGTGCTGTCACATCCAGTACTGCCCCACCTATCGTCTCAACAGCAGAAAACCGTGCCGACTTTCCTTCACCCAGTTCCCTTTCCCCTTTCAGATAGAAGCTGAGCACGGCAACTCCCTTTTGCTGAAGCGCGCCCGTACTCGCTTTCCTGTCTGTAACGGGATTATTGCTGATATTCACGACCGCCCCTTTGCCGAGATGGCTGTTGCGGACCAGCGGAGAGAGGTCCGATATCCTGTTGGAGGCCAGTGAAAGATGAACCGTATGTTCCGTGCCGCCTTTTCCGATATTTTTCAGTTTCTCGAGCGGCCCTATATCCTTTATCCTGTTTTCGGAAAGGTCCAGCACCTGTAGTTTTTCAAGAGAGGATAAGGCCTGTATATCCTTGATCCGGTTCCGTGAAAGGTTGAGATAGGTAAGTTTGCGGCAGGATTGCAGCTTGTCAATCGATACGATCTTGTTATGCCCGCAGTTAAGATGCGTGAGACGGGAAAGACCCGCGAGAAAATCAATATCGGATATGACGTTGTTGTTAAGACGGAGCCTCCTGAGACGGACCAGTGAAGACAGAGGATACAGGTTCGACACCTTGTTGTCGTGAAGGTCAAGAATCTCGATATTCCTGGCCATGGTAAGCGGGGATATGTCCTTGATCATGTTCGAAGAGATTTCAAGGCATACAAGACTGCTCAAGCCTGATACAGCGGAAATATCCGCGATTGAATTGTCCGAAAGGCCGAGATACTCCAATCCCCGCAGTATGCCAAGTGGGTTGATGTTCGTTATCTTATTTCCGATCAGATTAAGGAACTTCAGGTTCACCAGTCCACTCAGCGGACCCACATCCTTTATAGCGTTATGGGGAATGTACAGCTTTTCAAGCTTTGTGCATTTCTTCAGGGGAGACAGTTCGTCAATGCTGTTATATCCGATCCTGAGCTCGGAAAGAAGAGTGAGTCCGCTCAGCGCTGAAATAAACCGCAGTTTATTGTGCTGCAGATTAAGAGAGAGAAGATTGGGAAGGGAAGAAAGCTCCCGTACATCATGTATCTCATTCTTCGACAGGTCAAGGGACGTAAGGTTGGTGCAGTGCCTCAGACCCGTTATGTCACTGATGCCGCATGCGGAAACGTCGAGTGTAAAAATACGTGTACATTCGTACGGGCGCACCGTATCTCCTTCATGTTTTCCGAGCTTGAGCAGTATCGTTTTATAAAGGTTCTCGTCCGGAAATGAGGCAGACTGGCCCGCAGCCGGAACAACGGCAGAATAAAAGACTACAGCACACAACAAATATGTAAGCACACGCACCTTGATATTTCCTTTTAAAACATCGTAATCTTGACGTCAGCCCCCTACGGAGAGGCCGGAGTATGTTTATGCACTTCCTCGATCAGACGGGCGATAAACTCCCCGATCCCTGTCACTGAAAGGAATTCATTCCAGATGGCCACGCATAATACGCCGAGGATGCTCATCCCGATGACAAAACCGATCCCCCTGGCAAGCCCCATAAGAAAATTGGTCCAGAACAGCCTTCCCGTGCTTTTAAAGAATGTCGAAAGTCCTGCGGCTGAAAGAAACAGCCTACGCTCCTCATGGGTCATGCTTGAAAGCAACCGCACAGGATCGTGTCCGGCTGCATGAGGCTGTTCCTGTTCGTCATCCGGCCCGTTCTGAAGAGGAAGCCGCTCAAGGGGTGTATCGTTAGAATATTCCGTTTTTTTCCCCTTTTCTTGAGCAGGACTTTTTTCCTCTGACTGCTCTTCAGCATCCTGGACCTTCTTCTGTTTTTCAGGATCGGTTTGTTCCCCGCTCATTTGATATCTCCACTCTTCTTTTTTTTGATCAGATACGCTCCTGCCCAGTCGACATGGTCCCCGATATCGAACAGTTCCCCGAAATCAGCAATAAGCTCCAGCGTGCCTACCGAAGAAACATCCACTGCTATACTGACAGGAGTGGAAACCGCATCAACATGTTTTCTCTCAAACAGAATCCTGCCGTCCCCCCTGATAATGATATCTGCGTTTCCGTATTCAGTGACTTCACTGTCTATTCCCGCTGCTGCAACGAATCTTTCATATGCTCCGTTCAGCCGGTACGCGAGCCGGCAGTATGAATGGACACCTATCCCTTTATAATACTCCCTGCTTTTGAGCTTGAGCCTGTTTCCGTCAACGCTCCTGTCCTTTTTATAATGCCATATATATCCACCTTTCCAGAAAGACCGTTCTTCAGCATCTGAGGGGACAAGATCGGAAAGGTACACGAACCTGCCGTTCTCGACCTTCAGCACGGCAAGCACGGATCCGGCAACGCTTATGTCCCCTACATTCAGCGAATGGATAACCGTCCTGCCTTCCTTCTGCTCCATCTCTCTGCCTGACACAGATTCCCCGGTCGCTGTAACAATCCTGAAAAACGTATCCTGGACAGTATGCCCGGAGGTTGCAGGCCGATCAAATGTGATCGAAAAAAGATCCGCGAAGGTGTAGTGCATCCTGCCGAGAACCGATTCAAGAACAATGCCCGCAGCTGAAATATCGGTCACAGTTCCATTCAGTGAATCCCCGTTCGCAAAGACAACCGTATCACCCTCAGCCATGCGCTTCGATCCGGTTCCTGCTGACTCTTCAATGTTCCCCGGGGCAAAACGGATGGCTGAAACAATTTGTATCCCGACCTTAATGCTGCCGAACGATCTGGAGTCGATAGTCAGCTTTTTTCCTGAAATCCCGGCAACGGAACCGCGCAGTCTGTCCCCGTTAACGAGATCGAACATAAACTCACCCCTGTCAAGGGTATTGTCCCTGTTTCGGCCCCACCGGCAGCTTATCACCTCATCGAGAGGCAGTTTCTCCTCACCGACTGAAAGGATACCCTTTGTGATATTCAGGCCCTTTCCCTCTATTGTGTTCCCCTCAACTGTAACGACCTCAACCGGAAACAGAGGGGCTGTTGTCAGAAAACAGCATGCTATAATGAGTATATTCCTAACATCCATAACCGGCTACACGCTGAAAACCTTGCGCATAAAATCACGTGTGTCATCTGATATGCCGGTAAAAGCGATCCCTATTTTTTCATTATTATCGTCTTTCAATGTATAGACCGCTTTCCCCTTGAAATTCAGGTCCTGATCATAATTTGCCAGCTCAATATGAAAAACAAGCTCATCGCTGTCCTCTTTGTGGAAATCATACGGGCTAAATATACAGTCAGGGTGTATATCGCCCTCGGTATATCCTGTGCACTCATTGCAGAAATTCCATTTTATGCAGATGCCTCCCCTGCTGTAATTATAGATAACGGTCGTATAGAAAAAATCAGGGGCAAGGCCTTTCACATTACATTCAAACCCTACAGATACAGGTATGCGGACATCCCGCCGCCTGTCCTGCTCCTTCCCGGAATTCCCGTTATGTTCCATACAATATTTCCTTTGAGAATGTTGAGTAGCATCTGAATTTCGTATATATTGTAACTCTACCTCTACGTAAGTCAAGTTAAAAAATAACTTTAAAAAACAAAAAAGACTTGCAAATTGTAAATTTTCAGTTAAAATAATTTTTTTATACATGATTCACTTTTCAGGTGCTGTGTATGGTATTAGAGGTTCTGACCCCTTTCCTGGGCTGCACGATTGTGAAGGGCCCGGAAGAAGACCTGCAGTTCGGTTCACCGAGCGATATTATTAAGCTCCTCCAGAAGGAAAACATAGAAATACCTTCGGCAATCGTGCTTCCAGACAATTTCTTTTCCTACGGGATCAATCAGGCTTCAATTGAATTCCCTCTTTATTATTTTCTGTTTGTGAATAAAGGATACTCGGAAAACCGCAAATTCGTTCTTGTGGGAACTCCGGATCAGATCGACAGGGTAAAGCGGTTCCTTAAGCTCACCCTTCTCGGGCCGTCGCTGGAGCAGATGAAGGAATGGAAAATCCCCGAAGCAGACCGGATATATAAAGAACTTCAGTTCATGGCCCTCAAAAAGCCCGGCACAGATGCCCCTGCTGAAATAGATGACATTATCGAATCCGTGCCTTTCAAGGATGACCGGGCTCAGGTTAACGGCCTGGAAGTAGTTAAAACAGGAGACAATCGGTTCATGGTGAAAGCCCCTTCGGGAGACGAGGCTGATATCGATATCAGCCTCAGTGAAAAACAGCCCCCCCCCCTTCCCATAAAGACACCGGAACGGAGGGTGTTCGGAGGGGTTCTCGCTATGAGGGCGATAAATACGCTGAGCGGATTCGATCCGCACGGGTATACAACAGGATTCATACTCTGGGTCAACGGTGTCATGATATCTGTTGACGGCGTATCATGGATGCAGGATCATCTCATGACCCACGGGATATCGCACGAAAAGCTCACCCATTATATCCTTACGCACATACATGACGACCATTCCTCCATAATCGACCAGATAGTAAGCTCAAAGAAGGTCACTATCATTACTGCCCGCGTCGTATTCAAGAGCTTTATATATAAACTGTCCGCTATCCTGGACTGGGATGTGGCGAAAGTCGAAAACCTGGTAAATTTCATTGAAGTCCATTCCGGCGAACATCAGAATATTTTCGGGGCCGATTTTGAGTTCTGGTATACCCTCCATTCCATTCCGACTGTAGGGTTCAAGGTCACTTTGCGTGATGAGTCGTATATCTTCACTGGTGATATGTCCTACGGTCCCAAGCTGGAAGAGGCATTCGAGAAGAACATCATTTCAGAAGAAAAATACACACAGCAGAAAAATATCCCCTATCAGCATGAGATTACAAAAATATTTTTTGACGGCGGCGGCGGAGAGATCCATCCGAATCCTGGTGACCTGAAAAATATCGGTAAAAACGTGATCTTTTTCCACACGGGCGACCTGGGGAATGAGGTCACGCATATCGCCACTCTGGCCAAAGCGGGATCCACCTGGATATCAATACCCAGTCAGAAGATGTATATCGATGATTTTACCACCTTTACCGCGTCTCCCCTTTTCAGGGAAGCGTCACTGCAGTGGCAGAGGGTGCTTCTCAATTCAGCCCGGAATGAAACATATAACGAGGGTGATTTCGTAATCAAAAAAGGGGAACAGGGTGGGGATTTCTACCTGATACTCGCGGGAACATTTCTCGTGGTCTCCGGCGAAAAAATAATCGCGCGTCTTCAGGAGGGTGACTTTTTCGGGGAAGCCGCCCTTATTTTCAACAAGCTGAGGCACACAGGCATACGGGTTGCCACGCCGGGATCCGCGCTCAGGTTCCCGGGAGATCTTTTCTACACCTACGCAGAAGAGACGGGCATGGACAGGAAGCTCCAGAAGATAGAGGACACAAAGCCTCTTATTTTCAACATCGCTCTGTTCCGCGAACTGAGCGCAGGCACATCGAACTGGATCTCGGAAGTTGCTGTGAAGAAGTCATTCGGCAAGGGTGACATTCTTATCCGGGAGGGCGACAAAGGCACCCATTTCTACGTGATTGAGACCGGCGAAGTGAAAGTCGACAAGAAATTCGGCAGCAAACGCGTTGATATTGCCACCCTTGGCAATGGACAGTTCGTTGGCGAAATGGGTATCCTGGGGCCCGTGCCCTATACATCGGCAACGGTCACAGCGATATCGGACCTTACAGCGCTCTGCTTCGATTCAACCCACATCAGACAGCTCATAGAATCAACTCCATACCTGAATCTTACGGTGGGAAAAGTAATGGAGGAGCGGTTCAACCAAAACAGGGAAACCGCTCAGTTCTACAAATCTGACAGCAAATAATTCCTATACTGACTGCCGGGAGAACACATTATGGCACGTATTGCCTTCATAGGAGCAGGAAGTTTCGGTTTTACCAGAACACTTGTCAGGGATCTTATGACATTCCCCCTGCTTGAGGACGCGGAGATTGTCCTGATGGACATTGACAAAGAACGGCTTGAGTACATAAAAAAGGCGGTTGACCTTATTGTGCACAAGGGAGGGTACTCAGCTTCAGTCGAAGCGACAATGGACCGGAAAGAAGCCCTTAGCGGAGCTAACGCAGTGCTCTGCACGATCCTTGCCGGCAATGTGGATGTATGGAAGCACGATATAGAAATACCGAAGACCTACGGAATAGATATCAACGTAGGGGATACCAGAAGCATATCAGGCATATTCAGGGCCCTACGCACCATCCCGGTCATGCTTGATATTTGCAGGGACATGGAGGAGGTCTGTCCCAACGCTCTGCTTCTCAACTACACAAATCCCATGGCAATGCTCTGCAGGGCAATGCAGAAAGAATCGTCCATACAGGTATCCGGACTGTGCCACAGCGTGCAGGGAACTGCATCAATGCTCGCCCGCTGGATCGATACGCCGATGGACCGGATAACCTATGTATGCGCCGGTATAAACCATCAGGCATGGTATATCGAGTTTAAAAAGGACGGGAAAGACGCCTATCCCCTGATCTGCAAAGCGATCGAAAAGGAGGAGATATTCAATGAGGAACAGGTCAGGAACGAAATGTTCAGGCATCTGGGATACTATGTGACCGAATCGAGCGGGCACAATTCAGAATACAACTGGTGGTTCCGCAAACGTCCGGACCTGATTGAAAAATACTGTACACACAGCACAGGATGGAATCCGGGCGAACACGCCTTTATTCTCAAGCATTATCTGGAAAAGGAAAAAACCTGGCAAAAGGAGATTGAAAAGTGGCTTGCGCACCCTGAAGAGATCGACCTTGCAAGGGGCAAAGAGTATGCGTCATCTATTATAAATGCGTTCATAGGCGGGGAACCGTTCCAGTTCAACGGAAATGTGCCCAATAAAGGGCTTATCCCTAACCTGCCGGAGAACGCGTGCGTGGAAGTTCCGGTCCTGGCCAATAAGCGAGGGCTCAATTCGATCCATGTAGGGCCTCTTCCCCCCCAGTGCGCAGCACTGAACAACATAAGCATAGCTGTTGAGGAGATGACGGTTGAGGCCACCCTGTCAGGTGACCCGGACATGGTATTCCGTGCCGCAGCGTATGATCCCCTGTGTGCAGCGGTTCTATCGCTCGAGGAAATAAAGAATATGGTCAGGGAGATGCTGCAGAAAAACAAGGATCATCTACCCACGTTCGAGACTGTAGATATCTGAAATTATTCGATTACTCCATTATCCTTCTCATCCTGTATATTCCTGATCCGGCTCGCTTTGATTATACCGTGGGGTGTGATGTAGCCGGTGATAAGTTCTGCAGGTGTGACATCAAACGCAGGATTCTTTACAGGTGAACCGGGATTGGTGATGCTAACCGAAACCCGTTCATCTGTATCCGTTATACCCGGCATACGGGAAACCTCTTCTCCGTTTCTTTCCTCGATCTGTATATCCTCGCCTGTCACGGCTTCGGCATCGAATGTGGTGTATGGTGCAGCAATATAAAAGGGGATATCGTAATGTTTCGCGCATATCGCCTTTTCCAGTGTTCCGATCTTGTTGGCTGCGTCCCCGTTCAAGGCTATACGGTCCGCACCCGTAATGACCATATCAATGCTCCCTTCCGCCATATAAAAACCTGCGGCATTGTCCGCGATCACAGCGTGGGATATGTTCTCGTTGTAAAGCTCCCATGCGGTAAGCCTCCCTCCCTGGCATCTGGGACGCGTCTCGTCCACGAATACGAATATCTTTTTCCCCTGTTCACAGGCGGCGTATACAGGGGCCAGGGCAGTGCCCCAATCCACACAGGCGAGCCAGCCAGCATTACAGTGTGTCAGAATATTCATGCCGTCTTTGATAAACCTGTTTCCGTGCTCACCGATTTTTCTGCACTGTTCAGCGCTGCTGTCCGCAAAAGCCTGGGCACTCTTCAGCGCGGTTTCAGCGCAGTTCTCGGGGGGCGAGTCCTTCAGCGCCTGTTTTACATTATCAACAGCAGTAAAAAGGTCGCGGGCCGTAGGTCTGGTGTTTTTCAGCACAGCCTCTGCCGCTTCAGCTTCGGCCATGCCGCCGTTCTGAGCAGCCTGCGCCATGGCGTAAGCGGCAGCAGAGCCGATAGCCGGGGCACCGCGCACTGTCATATTACGTATGTGGTCCGCTGTTTCGGCATACGTTGCTGATTCGGCTATTTCGAACCGGAACGGGAGGAGCGGCTGGTTGATCAGCCTGACAGTACCTTTCTCCCACCAGACCGTGCGGTAATGAGTTCCTTTGTAATGCAAATCACTTCACTTCTTTGTACGTCAGGTTATACTCATACGTTGTGAAGGCGGGAGGGTTCTCTACAGTGGCCTCAAAATCAACGACCTGACCCGGCTTCACCACATCTCCTGCCTGTATAGTACAGGCTTTCATCAGCCCTCCTTTTTTATCGAGCAGGCTGAAATTCACTACGACCTTTTTCACGGGAACAGAAAGCCCGTTGCGCAGTTTCCCCTTTATAATCAGTTTGTCTTTTTCTGTTGTTAAAACGAATTCTCCCGCCTCTACTACAGGCTTATCGGTCAAGGGGATCGTACTGAAGCCCCCCTCACCAGCTTCCTGGGCGGGCGGGTTGTCAGTAATAACAGCCACACTTACATGATCGTACGGAACCGCCCTGACAACTTTTATCACCTTCGCCTTCTCGGTCCATCCCTCCAGTTCACCCTTGTCGAACGGTTTGACAACCGTACCGAGCGGTTTTTTCTGCTTTGCTTTGAAAAAACTTATCTTTACTTTCACCCCTGTTGCAGTAAGCTCACCGTAGTTTTTCAGTTTTACCTTGACAAACGAGGTTGCCCGTTTGCGGATATAGTAATGGTCGTGCCCCATGACCTGAACACACCAGGTCCCTTCAAGAGGCTCGGTGGGCTCCTCCCAGAGAGCAAGCACTGCGACATGACCCATAAAGACCTTCTCTTTTTTTTTCTGCTCAAGTATGACCCTGTACCGCTCAAAATACTGGACCCGTTTCTCGTGTATCTCGACCTGCATTTTCTTGCCAGGCTCCAGCCGTATGTTCTTTCTGTACCTTTTATCTATTGTATCTCCGAGCTGCGTGAGGAACTCGATCCTGAAATTAATCTTCTGTTTTACGTCCGAATCGTTCCGGAGCGTGAGAAACATATTGACGATCCCTTCGATCCGTTCCCGTGTGACCCGGCATTCGGTAGCTGATACAGGAATATCTTCATCCGCCGCTGTAATACCTGTACAGAGCAGTATAAAAATGATAACAGCTGAGCTCACCTGTGTTCTCATGGCCTATATCCTTTACATATCGACTTCCAGCCCTTTTTCCCTGAGGAATTCCTTCAGCTCGGGGATCCTGATAACCCGGAAATGGAATACAGAAGCGGCCAGAAGCACAGATGCTCCCCCTTCAACTGCTGCTTCGTAAAAATGTTCCATAGTACCCGCTCCTCCGGAAGCCACAACAGGCACTGAAACAACGTCCGACACTGCACGGGTAAATTCAATATCATACCCGTCCGTTGTGCCGTCAGCATCCATGCTGGTAGGAAGGATCGTGCCCGCTCCCAGTTCCCCGCACTGTGCGGCCCACTCAATTGCGTCTCTGCCCGTGGGCTCGGTTCCTCCTGATACGACCAATTCGAAACCCGATCCCATTTCACTGTTCCTCTTCCCGTCCACAGCAACGGTAATTGTATCCGGGCCGAACGCATCCGCTGCCTGCTTTACCAGGTCCGGGTTTGCTGCAGCAGCGCTGTTCATCGAAACTTTGCTCGCACCGGCGTTCAGCACAAGCTCGATATCCTCAAGGGAACCGATCCCCCCTCCCACAGTAAGGGGAATGCTTATACCCTCCGAAACGCTTTTTACCCATTCAAGCCGTGTTGAACGGTTCTCGAGCGTTGCCGCGATATCGAGCATTGCCAGTTCATCCGCTCCGTCCTTTTCATACAGGGCCGCATTTTCCACAGGGTCCCCCGCATCCTTGAGATCCACAAAATGAATTCCTTTCACCACACGTCCGTCTTTCATGTCAAGACAGGGCATAATTTTTACTTTCATCAGTTTTTTCCTATCAATGATCTGTAATACTGAGCCTTTCGTGTATCATTCTTTTTTTCATACAGGGCCACCAGCCGTTCCAGGACCATGTTACGGATATCACGGGCTTCCTTTGTCTTGCTGCGCATACGCCCGATCGAATTAATCAGAGTCACATACCCCTCCTCGAGTTTTTCCGCATCGACCTTCTTGTCGACATCATTGATCTTTTCTTTTGCACGGTCTAGAACGTGGGTGTCCTTTGAAAAATTGACCAGAGGATACACGTATGCGAGCAGCCCCTGCGCGATCTTTCCCTGTTCTATCCACAAATCCCCTTCCTGAAGTTTGATGTCGCTTGCCAGGTCTGCCCTGTTTTTCCGCAATATGGTATATGTCTTGCTGAGAATACCCGTTTTAAACTCCTTGTCCTCAACGCACTGAAGAAAATTGTCAAGGCAGTCGACCGTAAAATCGGGGAATTCCTTTATAGTAATGTTAAAAAGCTTGTTCGTCCAGAAAATCCCTGTTTTCGTGTCCATTTTCTTTTCCGAGGCGAGTTCGGAAAGAAACACCCACGTGCGGCCGTTATAGGGATTGGACTGAAGAGACGCTACAAGATAGTCCTTGACCGTTTCACTCCGCTTTTTTCCGGACCCGGACGCCCCGGGAAGATGCTCCCCCGCCCATTCGGCAGCATCAAGATACCAGTAGCTGTCCTCCAGTTTTGTTATCGACCGTGTCTGCATCATTGCTGCGGATGTCATTTTTACCACGGAATCGGTAAGCCTGTGGCGCATGTCGGTTGGATCGTTCACCTCGCCCTTGAAATAGTGGTCGTACCTGTACCTGCCGAATGAGAAGTTCCATTCTATATTCCGCGACCCTGCCATAAGTGCCCCCACCCACGCGTGGCCGCCTCTCTGCCCCCTGCCCCGCGTATATATCGCGGGCACACAGAAAATTCGGAGTACGTTCTCCGTGAAATAAGCCTGCTCCATGCACACGCCCCCCAGCTTTTTTATGTTCATGAGGGTATAGGGGATTCCTTTGCCCTTGCGATGGGCCGGGCTCAGCTTCTGTGTCCAGGGCACTCCCCTATACACATTTCCTGGTGCTATGGAGCTTTTATTGTAATTCTTGATTATCCATTCCCGTTCCTGTGTGCTGAGACGTGTCCCCACTACAAATACAGCGAGTTCGAAAGGGAGGTTTGAAGGATTGAACCTGAGTATCCGCTCATGCTTTATATAAAACCGGTACGTGTTCTCCATGGTGTTCTCTTCCATCTTTTCGCGTCGGTCAACCCACCAGTGCCCGCGGAATTTATCCCACACAACCGAATACGCCACACAGAACTCGAACCATTTTTCAAAATACTGTTTATTTATGTTTTGAAGCGCTGAAAGGATGTCCAGTGCCTTGTTCACGTCATCCCGCTTATCGATCGCGTGAATAAAGCGCCCGCATTTGGAAAGGTCATTGCAGAGGTACAGTGCCATATCCCTGTTCTTGACACCGGCGAAAAGCCCGGCAGCTTTCCTGAGGCAGAGCAGGTCCGTAACAATCTTTCCCTTTTCCCCCTTTGAGATGCGTTCGGTCAGTCTGCTGTCAATCTCCTGAATAACTCCCTGCATACCCTTTCCGCTGCCCAATGCCTTTTTTACCGACTCATGCAAGGCCTCAAAGCCCGCTGATGCTTCTTCACCATTGGCGGCCCATGCGCAAACGGAAGTGATGAGAAAGCTCAGCAGAAAAAAAACAGGCCTGCGCATATAATCACTCCTGGTATTCCGCGTCTATTTTTACCGAATTGTGCACGAAGTACGAAACGGAGTGTATTATACCTGTTGAAAGGTTTTTTTCAATACATTTTTGCGGGTTTTTTATGGCAACCGGTCCGGTTGCCCGGTCAAAGCCTTTCGACAGGCTCAAGGCCCTGAGCTGCGTCGAAGGGGTCCAAAGTCGCAGGTCGAAGGCAAGCCAGCTTCGATGAAGGGCAAAGCGACGAGAACCTTTCTTTTTTGCTTCATAATTCGACATTCGTTTATATTGAGTTAATTCCGCCTCTCCTCCTCTCCCCACCGCGGGAGAGGATTGAGGTGAGGGGGACAGCGAAAGCTGGTTCGATATTCGATATTCCTTTTTACCTTGCCCATTACCGCTGTTCAACTACCTTGAGCTGCTACAGGTCTCTGGAGTAAAGAGGCTCCAGAGACCCAACTACCGTTATTGAATATCGAACACCGATTAACGATTTTAGATTTAAGAAGTAATTCTTTTCCCCTTTAAACCTGATAATCCTGCTTACAGTCCCGGCCGACAAGCTGGCTTGGCGTGTCGGGATGATCCTGTCTAGTATTTTTTTCTGTTTTCTTTTGTCTTTTTCTTTTACTAATTACTGCTTACTAATAACTGTATTATTTCGTGTCTTTGTGCCTTGGTGGTTATTTTAATTTGCAAATCGGCAATTGCAAATCAAAAATCCAATCATCTTCTGCCAAAAAAATACTCCAAGTATTTCCTTGTCTTGGCAGGAATATCCGTAAAGGAAATGCCGATCTTTGCACCCTTTCGTGATTTATATGTATATACTGCTTTACCCTTGAACGTATACAGGTCATCAAGAACCGGAACCTCTATATTAAAATAAAGCTGCTGGCTCTGAGGATTTTTGATATCAAACTGGTGAAAATAACAGTCCTTATGTATTCTGTTTGCTTCGTACCCGAAACAGATGGGACAGTAGGTCCATGTGATGCACACGCCGTTGATGTTATAATTGACAATATCAACATCATACATCAGCCTGCTTATATGGCCCGCGTCTTTTCTCAGCATTATCATTTCAGCGGGGATCTTCAGGAATGTCTTCTTTTCAAACAGGTTCGTGACCCCCGTTCTTTCTTTCAATTCGCTTACTGACATCGTTTCGCTCCTTTATTTAAGTCAAATATATATCTATCAAAAAATATGCCATTATTTGAAAGGTGACTGGCTGAAAATTCCCCTGCTTATATAATTTATTGATATTACATATCTTATGCTAATTTCGCAATAGACAAAAAGGTGAGACGATAATCTGCTGGGAATTATATCCTGCTGTGCAGTTTTTAACCTGCTGATCAATTATTACGCATTGCCGGTAATGACCAATGACGCGGCAAAGCCGACGGCTCGCCCGGTCGGCTTAGTAGAGATTTTTCGCCAATATAAAAACGCAGACTTCCCTTCGGCAAGATAAAAATAAATTAAACGGAATAGACATACATACGTTTAAATATATGGAGGTTAATATGAAACATTATCATAAGGAGGAAACAGATGGCAGAGGAGTATGCAGAAAAAGAGTATTTTGCAGAGGAAATGTATTACGGGGAATACGGGGGAATCCATTCCGACAGCATGGACCTGATCCATCGCACACCCTGGTGGATACTGTCCATTGTTTTTCACAGCGCCTTTCTTCTGATGGCGGCAATGTGGATACTTTCAGAAACCGAGCCTGAAGAATCGTTCAGTATATTTGAGATGAAAATACCGCAGATCAGAAAGACCGAATACGATAAAAACGTAAAACGGGATATACAGCGGAATACCAATATGGTCAAGCATGAACTGCAAGATAAAAAGGAGTTCACCAGCAAAGAAAACCTTGACATAGAAGAGCTTACAACGCCTGACGATATGGAGCATGAGCACAAGGCCAAAGGGCTTCCGGAAGCCGTGTCAACAATGGATCTCGGCGGGCTTAGCTGGGTCGGTGTATTCGGCTATGGCGATGGACCAGCTGGCCCCTACGGCTGGCGCAGAGGAGGAACACCCGGTAAGCGGCGCGCCATCATCAAGGGCGGCGGCGGGGTCGCAACAGAAGATGCTGTGCTTGCAGCACTGAGGTGGTTCAAGCGTCACCAGGCAGCGGACGGATCCTGGTCATTCGAGGACTATCACAATGAATGCAAGCTGAATCCCCCCTGCGAACACGTTCCTGAAGTGCTCACACACGGCCATGTGGCAGGCCAGAAAAAGAACCGCAACGTTGATAATTCAGCGACCGGGTTCGCGCTTCTCTGCTTCCTCGGAGGCGGACACACACACAAGGCGGGAAAATTCCGCCAGCAGGTCGCGAGCGGGCTGAGCCACCTTTTGAAAGTGCAGGCGAACGACGGTGCGTTCTGCATTGACAACTACATCCACGCCATAGCAACCATGGCCATTGCAGAAGCATATGGCATGACACGGTCGGCTCAGCTCAAGGAGCCGGTTGAAAAGGCTGTTGCATTGATCCTTGCGCGCCAGAACGAGTACATGGGATGGGATTATGAACACCCCAGGGGCCGGAGCGACATATCGATCAGCGGATGGAACATTATGGCTCTCAAATCGGCCAAAGCGTCGAACATAGACATAGGCAACGGTTTCGAGGGTGCCAGCCGGTTCCTGGAAAAGATCACGCCCGATGTAAAGGGCGGTGCATCGGAGCCTATACTCAATGGTCATGTTGCATACCAGTACATAGAGGGTAAGGACAGCCCCGGACACCGGAACGCAACGCTCACAGCGATCGGCATGCTGTGCAGGGTATTCATAGGCGAGGATACACAGGGCGAGATGCTCAGGGCGCATGCCAACATGGTGCTCAAGGAAAAGCCCAAAACATTCAAGGACGCCAACATGTACCAGATGTACTATGCCACGCTTGCCATGTTCCAGATGGGAGGACATTACTGGAAGGAATGGAACAAGGCCATGAAAAAGATCCTGTGCGACAACCAGTGCAGGGGAGGATGCGAGGACGGGTCATGGTATGTCAATGCCGTTAAAAAACCCGCATGGTACAACCAGATAGGACGGCTGTTCCACACAGCGGTCGGATGCCTGTCGCTCGAGGTCTACTACAGGTACCTTCCGGTTTCAATGCTGAAGTAGCTGTGACAGAGGACAGAACAAAATATCAATGACTGAAATTTAAAACAAATATTTTAGACAGGATCACAGGATATACAGGATATAAAACAAAGAAGACGGAGAGATGAGGGAATCAGGATGCCCTTATACATTTTCAGGTCCTGGTGCTTTTTTTAGTACTTTCTTTTTTTTCTTTAAAAAATCCTGTCAATCCTGTGATCCTGTCTATATTTTTCTTCTTTTCTTGTCTCTTTTTTAAACTAAACTCTTCTCTCTGTGGTCTCCCACCGGGGCGTAGGCCCCTATGGGCCTGAGGCTGCGTCTCTGCCTACGGCCCCGGCTCTGAAGGATGCCGGGGTGGCTTTCTTTCCTTTTTCCCATCACTCCAATACTCCATCACTCCATTCTTCCCCCCCCCTTCCCCTTTTTTCCATATTCTCCTTGACATGCTCTCTGTCGAATCTATAATGTCACATGAAATCCCAGGAGGAAAAACGGGCTGTAATAATGAATAACTGCGAACGCCTGACTTTTTGCGTATATCTATAACGGAAACAGAATTGTGACAGAACATTCATCAGAAAATGATGAAATCCTATACAACACGTTTCACCGCATGGAAGTTCTGGGGCGCGGCGGTATGGGAAGGGTCGTACTGGTCCGGGCGGACAGGGAGTGCGAAGGATTCAAATATTTCCTTGCCTCTTCAATTGCCTGGGATGAGGTCAGAAGGCACAAGGAAATAAAACCGCTAAGAAAACGCGTCTCAATCCTCAACAACAATATCCAGAAGCTTCTTGAAAAAGAGGAAGCCCTTATGGGCAGTGACGTGGAAAAAGAAGCGGAGTTTGTCCGTTCGGATATTGACGAATTTTTAATTCAAATTCAGCAGGATGTGGAACTGATAAAGCAAAAACAGCAGGAATATATAGACAAGCGGAGCACGGTACTTACGTCCGCAGACCCTGATGCCATGATAAAACACATGGATAAGATCGGTCTGCATTATCCTGAAAATGATCTGTTCGCCATGAAACAGGTGGTTATTGATGATCCTGAATTCAGGGCACGGCTTCATGACGAGTTCCGCTCCCTTAAGCTCGTGCACCATCCCAATATCCTGAAAGTGTATGACATGGGAGAGGATTACTATGTCATGGAATATCTTTCAGATACGGTCGATCCGGAATTAATCCTTCCGCAGAAGAATTCAATAGACTACACGTATACAAACAGGGATCGCCTTGAGATCGTTATTGAAACAGCAAAAGCTGTTGAGCATGCCCATCAATTCGGCCTGATCCACAGGGATATCAAGCCGGATAATATTTCAGTTGACAGCAAAGGGAATGTCAAGCTCATTGACTTCGGCCTTGTAAAATCAGCTGAGACTGAAGGCATGACCCAGACAGGCATAGCAATGGGAACACCGAACTTCATGTCTCCCGAGCAGATCCGGAAGGCAAAGGAAGCGAGTACGACTTTTGATATCTATGCCCTCGGAGCTTCTCTCTACAACTATATTACCGGAGAAAGGCCTTATAAAAAAGCACGGAATAGAGTCACTGGAGAAATAGTGACGCCCAAGTCGATCCAGGAAGTCTTCATACACGTATGCGATCCGAACTTCATGCCCATACCCCCTTCAGAACTTGCCACTGGAATCCCTACCGTGCTTGAGGATATTGTACTCAAGACCATAGCCAAGAAACAGGCTCATAGATATCAGTCTGTGAAAGCCTTCAGAAAAGACCTAGAAAACTACCTGACCCTGCTGGATAATGCAACCCTCAATGCGGTAAATTTCACAGATATAAAACCGCGTCAGGTTAAAATGAGCATAATACGCAGGGATCGGGATGAATACAAAGACGAGCATACGGCTCCTCGTTCTGACCGGAAATCTCTGATAAAGCTCGCGGTCAGTACAGCAACTATATGTATTCTTATTTTTATTATTTTGTTCAGTTATATAAAGTTCATGAGATCGGTAGAACAGTCGCAGGATACAGCAGACAGTCAGGGTACGAAGGACCAGATCCGGAAGATCCAGGGAATGTATGCATATGCAAAAAAATATACTGCAGAACATCCGGAAGAATACAGATCATGCATGGAAAAATTCCATGAAGTATACCAGCAGGGTCAGGGAACGAAATACGCGCTTATGGCAAGGGACAAGGCTGAGGAGATCAGAAAAACATGGCAGGCGCACCAAAAGCGTGTAATGGACAGACTCCGGACAGAGGCTGAGCAATATATTAAAGCCAATGAATTTGAAAAGGCGGTTGCTGTTTACAAGGAGTATAACGGGGTTTTTAACAAAGACACTGAAGATGCGCGACATAGAATAATAGGCATAATCAGAAGAAACCAGAAAGCCTTTGAACAGCGGGAACAGGAAAAACTCCGCAGACAGAAGCAGGAGCGGCTCGAAAGGGAAAGGAGGGAAGCAGAACAGGCACGACTGGAACAGCAGAGAAAACAGGCGGAACGTGAGGTGAAGAGAAAGCGCATACGTGCTGAGCTGCCGGTACTTGCAGCTTCTTTTGCGGAACATATTGCCAACGGACGATATACTGCAGCGAATACAATGATCGGGGAAAAGCTCAAAGCAGAGGAATACAGTTTTGTTAAAGGCACACTGACTGAAATGCTTGGGGTAGCTAATGCCGGAGAGGATATTGATAAGGCTATCATTCACTATGCAGAAAAAAACAGGGGAAAAGAGATCTCTGTCCTGAGGAAAGACGGGAAGAAGGACAAGGGAATACTCAAAGGATGTGAAAACGGCATTCTCATAATGAAACAGATATTCATGATCGAGGGAAAGGAGGGACAGGCAGAAATTAAGGTCCCTCTGAAAACACTGTCGCTACACCAGCTGATCTCAATGGCGGAGACAGACCTGAATAATACTCCTTATGCAATGGTATGGCTTCTCAAGGCACGTACGCAGGGAAATACCGGTCTGGAAAAGGAACTCCGTGAAAAAGTGCAAGACCATGTGCTTCTATCCCTTCTGGACCGGAAGCCCGGTCCTGATACAGAGGTCCACGGTTCAGAGGAAGAAAGAACTGAAACAGGGGAAGGTACGGCGAACCTTTTCAGGGACGGCGGTTTTGAACAGGGTACAGGGAACAGATTTCCAGCCTGGACATGTGAAGGACCGGGAGTGCTTCTGTTCAGAGAGGTCCATAACCCGCACTCAGGCGGGAGCTCTGTTCTCATCCGGAATTTCGGGAAGTCCCCGAGCGGGACATGCAGGATAGGCCGAAACAGTATCGGTGTTAAAGAAAATACAGTATACAACATCTCTTTCTGGGTGAGAACAGAGGAATTCCGTACAGCTTCAGGTTTTGCCGGCGTCAAGGTGAAAAGCGGTACAGGTGATGTACTATTCGACCGGAAACCTCCGGTACTTGCCTCGCAGGCATGGCGAAAGTATTATATAACCTTCAACACGCTGAACGCATCGCACATCGATGTGATATTCGGAGTATGGAAAGGAGAAACGGGAAAAATATGGTTTGATGACGCAGCAATTGTAAGGGACTCCGGAAATGCATGGGCAAGCCTGCTCAAAGGAGAGTCTAAAGAGCAGGCCGGTTGGCGGTGCGACCCCCGTTCAAAGGCACAGGGATTTGACAATTTCCGTCTCACCGACGGGAAACTTACTGCTCCTCCACGCCGCATGTCAAGAACCATCCGCCGGTCACAACTTGGGAATATAGAGATCCAGTTCACGTTTACTATGTCAGGTGAATTCTGGCATTTTTATCTGATTGACAGAAACCAGGTTGTCGACATTCAATGCTCCAAGCGTGCCCAGGGACGTCATCATGTCAGGCTCATAGTCAAAGGAACCAATGCTGAACTGTTCCTGGACGGAGCACAGACAAAGGAAGGAGGAGATACAGGAGTCAGACTTGGACTGTATAAGAGAGACCGGGGGCAGAATATAGCCCTTCAGAACATGCGGAAGCCTTTGATGGATCGAGGGGCAATGGGAATAAACAAGGAGAAAGATACTTCCCTGGAAATTTCCGGTCTGCAGTTCAGGTTTATACAGTAACTGTCCAAGCAAGAAACAATGACCAGGGAACAGGAGACAGAAGTCAGCCCGGCGAAGCCGGGAAGACAAATTGGCGAGAATCTTTCTTTCCACTTCATAAATCGACATTCCTTGTTCGATATTCGATATTCCTTTTTACCTTCCCCATTACCGCTGTTCAACTACCTTGAGCTGCTACAGGTCTCTGGAGTAAAGAGGCTCCAGATACCCAACTACCGTTATTGAATATCGAACACCGATTAACGATTTTAGATTTAAGAACTAAAAACCTTTTCTCTGTCCGAGCCGGAGGCTGCGTCTCTGCTTACGGCCCCGGCTCTGAAGGATATCGGGGTGGCTTTCTTTTTTCTCAATTGCAAATCGGCAATCGTAAATTGCAAATCAAAAATCCCCCTCCTTCTGTACAGCATCTGAACACTGTATGTGACGAATGTAAAGATCCTGTACATCAAAATTTCTCAATCCATTGTGAAATACCGTCACAACTTAAGATTTTCTTCCTGTGCATTTTCGGCAGAAAAACTTATAATTACTTGATATAAAAAGGGTTTTGAATATTTCAATCCCTTCTCCTTTCTGTATATATACGTATAATCCTCTTTTGGCATATCATGTGTACTGTATCCTTATGTACAAATATAAGGAGAAAATACCATGGAAACAACGAAAAAAGGAAGCATACTGATCATCGCGCTCATCACGGTTGCGTTCCTCGGCGCTTTGGCCGTCGCGGTCATGAATCCTGTCACTGCGTCCCGTGACATCACAGACGTTATGTACAACATAAGACATGCCACCATTGCAGCCCATTCAGCTGCGGAACGGGTCAGGTACGTCATGTGCCAGGACGGTGCCGTGGCCCAAGACGGAACCAGCCAGTGCGTTCTCAACGCTATCAGTGCCGGAACATGGACTCCGAAAACGATCGAGGAGAACGGCGGAAAGGACGAACCGGGCATAACGTATCCCTCCATTGACATGAAGGATGCGAACGGGAACCCTCTCTTCGATACATCAGCCGCTGACTCCGGGTTCCCCCAGATGCAGAACACGGGTGATAATGATATCACATATATCGCGTACACAGCAGAGGACGGAACCGGCTACGCCACGAGCTACGTGTCCGCAATGTGCAACGGACAGATCAGGAATCTGCGTGTATCCTACCACAGGCAGCTTGCCAGGGATTATCCCCACCCCTCATATCTGCACGCTGTATACGCTGCAAATTCAAATCTTGCGGACTACACCTTTCTCATGCAGAACTACAACGACGTGCTTGTCACCCAGGACCAGTGGCTCGTGCTCAGAGGCGGACTGTTCGCTGACAGCAGCCTCAGCTCCAACGGATGCCTCAATGTGAAGCAGAACGAGACCAGGGGATACCTCGGATTCCCCATTCCGAATACACAGCTCAAGGAAGGGACCACGCCCAGGCTCTGGATGTATGTGCAGAATGTCCCTGCCAACCAGACCATCAGGGTGAATATGCATGAGCTTGCAGGGCCTCTCGGAAACGATTTCAACAACAGGAGCGCGTTCGGAGGCATCATCGGAGAGATGGAAATAGACGGTAATGACGTCAAGAACGAATATGTCCCCTTTGACCTTGACCCGGCCGTGTTCAACGCGCATGCGGGAGGCGTGCTTCATCTGACATTCTCCTTTGACGAGGTGACCGGAGGCGGAGGCAACAGCGGCAATCCCGAATCAACGATCCACTTCAAATGTAAGGACGGCACACCGCCTGCTCTCAAGTACCAGACAGAGGAATCGCGCGATTTCGGCCAGGACGAGATAACGGGCGATATCTATATCAACGGGAACGCGGACACGAACGACGGTGTTGTTGACGGGACCACCAAGGCGACCGGCACGGTCACGGGCGACGGCACAGGCGAGGAGCTCACCGGTGTTGACGAAATACCCCCTCCCGACCTTTCAAAGGAGGGTGAATGGTATGTGGACCTTCAGATGAACGATGACGGCACGGAATCAACAAATCCAGACGTTGTTACGGATTTAAGCGACGGTACGGTCGACAACAGGATAGCGGGTATTATCTGCCCCCATACTCAGACCGGGGAGAACCAGGACTATATGGACGATGATGCCACAAGTACGGTAACCTATGTTATTGACAGCAATTTCGGTCAGCAGGCAGGAAGTTCAGATCCGACGTACCACAGCGGGACCGACTCAGTGATAGTTACTGTTCCGGACGAATATAACAACAAGGCTATCTATGTACCCGGAGACTTCTGGTGCGACATACTTGATCCCACGTTTATAGATTTCAGGAGCGAGACGGGCAAGCCCGTGAACCTCACCTTTATTGTGGAGGGGAACATCTACCTGACGGACGGCGTGAACCGGAAGCGTCATCCCGACTCTGTCACAGGCGGGCTTATTTCGTTCATTGCACTGAAGAACGACAGCGGACAGGGCGGCAATATCTATTACGGGGACCCATCTTCAGGAGGAGGAAGGCTCGACCCGGTCAAGGCGTTCCTGTATGCGGAGAACGATTTCAAATGGTACCAGAAGGCAATGAACGCTGGTGATTTCGATATTATAGGTAACATGACAGCGGGAAGCCTTGTAGATTTTACGGACAGGAAGGGCGATGAGCAGTTTGTTCCGATCAATGTTGATTTCGACCCGACCATACTTGACGATGCAGTGCGGGAAAACCTGCCCTGTCTGCCCAAGGGTAATGTGACCGATATCATACCGGGCACGCCCTATTCGGCAGGCACGCTCCAGTACCTGTAGTCCGAATCATAAAAGGTGTGCTTATGCGAGACACCATAAAACCCCCGGAGTGTTAAGGTTCAGTCGTAACATACTGTTCGGGCAACACTCCGGGGGTCTTATTTAAGCCCGTACTTGCGCAGCTTTTTATACAGTGTCGCCCTGCTTACACCGAGAATATCCGCTGTCTGCGTTACATTCCTGTCTGTATGCATATACGCCTTCTCAACAGCACGCTTCTCTACTGTTTCGAGAGTGAGCATATCCTCCGCTTTCCCCAGCCCATATTCCGGATCCCCGGCTGTATTGGTGCTTTCAATTTCTGATATTTCAATATCATCTACCACAGGGCCGGTGCTCCGTATAACAGCCCTTCGTATCACATTCTTCAATTCCCTGACATTGCCCGGCCACGTATGGCTGTTAAGCTTCTTAATCGCGCTTTCCCCAAGCGACCGGTGTTCCGTATTATAGAACTCTGAAAATTCCCTGAGGAAGTATCCGGCAAGAATGGGAATATCCCCTTCACGCTCCCTGAGCGGAGGAAGCCCGACGGTGTATTCCTCCAGCCGGAAAAACAGGTCCTTTCGGAATTTTTTCTGCGCAACAAACCCCTGAATATCATGGTTTGTGGCTGATATGATCCTGAAATCAACCTGACGTTCCTCCTTTTCACCCACACGCCGGATCTTTTTATCCTCTAAAGTCCGCAGGATCCTTGCCTGGATATCAACATCCATATCCCCGATCTCATCAAGGAAAATAGTGCCGTTATCCGCCTGCTCGAAATACCCTGTATGATCATTGATCGCACCTGAAAAGGACCCTTTTTTATGGCCGAACAGAAGACTGTCCGCAAGCTGGACCGTAATAGCTGAACAGTTGACCGTAACGAAGGGACCCCTGTTTCGGGAACTCCCCTTATGGATCGCACGGGCAAGGAGCTCTTTGCCTGTACCGCTTTCCCCGAGAATAAGGACCGACAGGTCATTTCCCGCAACTGTATACGCGTGTTCAAGTGCTGTGTTCAGTGATGCACTTTCCCCCTTGATGGGTCCGAATATTCTGCTGTATTCGATTTTTTCCCGCAGCTCCCCTACTTCATGCTGCAGTTCATAAAATGAAATCGCGTTCTGGAGAGCCGTTCTCACGCGGTCCTGTTCGATCGGCTTTGAAAGGTAATCGTATGCACCCAGCTTCATCGCCTGGACTGCAATGTCAATATTATTCGACGCAGTCAGCATGATCACACATACATCGGGATGGTCTTTTTTCAACGTTCGCAGGACCTCGATCCCGTCCATACCCGGCATGATCACATCCAGAAGAATAAGATCGGGACAGAAATCCCCCATGCGTTCCAGTGTTTTCTCTCCGCTTACCGCGGATTCGACCGCATACTGTTCCTGAAGGATCTTCTTCAGAAGAAGAATACTGGTCTCATCATCGTCGACTATTAATACTTTATATGGATTCATTAAAAAAAAATATAGAAATTCAGATTAAATAGGGTATAATAACAACCCGGCAAAATACGGGTTATATATTATAGTCTCATGAACAGCAGTGTCAAGAAAAATCGGGGCGTGACCTTGCATAATGCTTTGATCTCTCAGGGCTGGAATGCCTGACCGGCTTGAAATGTTTAGTGAACGGAATACGGAGTGGATGACTGGAACATTGATCAAACACGTGATTTCGTAGCACATGTCTCCCACGAGATACGCAACTCCCTTAACGGAATAATGGGTTTTACCAGACTTCTTCAGGATACCAGCCTGACAGAGGAACAGGCCCATTATGCAGAATCACTGCAGACGAGCAGTGAACATCTCCTGAAAATCGTTAATGATATTCTCGACATTTCAAAGATCGAGGCTGGTAAGATCGAACTTGAGGATATCGAATTCGATATCCGCTATTCACTCGAACTCATCTATGATACGACTGCCGGGGCCGCCTTTGAAAAAAATATATCATTCAATATTGTGTGTGACCCTTCGGTCCCTCCCCTGCTTGCCGGAGACCCGACCAGACTGAGACAGGTCCTCGGCAACCTTCTTTCCAACGCAGTAAAATTCACGGACCTGGGTGACATAATGCTTTCCGTGCTCCTGGAGAAAGAACGTGACAGGAACGTATTGCTCAAGTTTTCAGTCAAGGATACCGGTATCGGCATACCTGAAGAACATCAGAAAAAAATATTCGCTGACTTTATCCAGATGGACCGTTCCACGGCCAGAAACTACGGGGGAACCGGCCTCGGCCTTTCCATCGCATCCAGACTTGTAAATATGATGGGAGGCGAGCTGGAACTGACAAGCTCACCGGGCAGCGGAAGCACATTCTTTTTCTCTGTTCCTTTTAAGAAAATAAGTTCGGAAAAACATATAGTCGGGCTCTGGGATCTTCCTGATATTTCAGGGGTCCGGCTCGCTGCGCTGAGCAGGAACAGCTATAACATTCTGGAGTTCCGCAGGTTCCTTGATTGCCTGGCCAGACCTATAAATGCATTTACTTCATCTGAAGGCTTTCTTGAGTTCGCAGACGATCCGAAAGCATCCGGGGAAACAGACTGTATACTTATCGACATCCACATTTCCGAACCTGACTGTGTGGAAACCCTGCAGAAATTAAGGAAGCTGAAAGGCCACGTGCTTACTCCCGTAATACTGGTTTCCTCTGCAGGGAACAAGGAGGATATAAAAAAATATAAAGAGCTCGGTATATCCGCCTACCTGACCAGGCCTCTGAAAAAATCCGAGCTTCATAATGCCGTTGCACTGGCTGTCAGGAAACGGAGGGATCCGTCCGATCTGGAAATTCCTCTGGTTACCAAACATTTCATCAGGGAACTCGAAAACAGACTTTCCATACTTCTTGTTGAAGACGATCCTGTTAACCGAAAACTGATGACGTCCCTGCTCGAACGGCAGGGCCACCGCGTAACGACCGCGGAAAACGGACAGGAGGCTGCAGAAACCGCGCTTGCCGAAAATTTCAGTCTTATAATCATGGATATCAATATTCCTGTACTGGACGGATATTCAGCCGCACACATTATCCGCGAACATGAGGAAACTCTGGACAGAGAACCGGTTCCCATTATTGCGGTCACTGCTGATACGGGGAACGGTTTCATGGAAAAATGCCGAAAAGCCGAAATAAGCCGGTATATTCTCAAGCCGATAGACCCTGAAACACTGAACAGGGAAATCTACAGCCTTGTCCATGGTCAGAAAAAACCCAGCAAGTACGAAACGAGATTCCTTGATGCTGAACATGCCGTATTCGCTTCAAATGAGCTCCTTTGCAGGTGCAACGGGGACAAACAGCTTTCAACTGAAATAATAGATACGTTCATCAGAGTCTTTCCTGAAAAAATCAGCGCGCTCACCGTAGGATGCGGCAGCAGTGACCCGGATGCGATTGCCAAAACCGCTCACAGTATTAAGGGTGCGGCCCTGAATACAGGAGCGAGGGAAGTAGCGTCTATTGCAGCCGACATTGAAAAGGCCGTCTCGGAAAAGGGTCCTTCCCTGCCTCCTGGGCTTCTGTCGGACCTCAAACAGGCATTTGAACGGTTCAGGGAAGCGGCACAGGATGTGTAGACTGATAACAGCGCCCTGTTACAGCAAAAAAATGACTATTTTTCTCGGGTTTTTCCTTCTGAATGCATCTATTCTGTTATGTGAACGCCACATGTTATATTAAGGAGCCTGTTATGCGTCTGAAAAGTTTCATTGTATTGATATGTATGCTTGCTGTTGCTGCAGGATCAGGTGCTGAAGAAAGCAAGTCTGAACCCCGTGTTTCCGCAGGAAGCGGGCACTGCCAGACCATCCGGCCCGACGGTACTGTCTGGGGATGGGGTATGGTCTGGAGCGGAAACCTTGCGGACGGAACAGCTGGCGGCCATAAATTCACAAAAAATGACCCTGTCCAGGCTAAAGGCCCGGACGGAAAAGGGCTCCTGACCGGAATGGTTGATATAAGCTGTTCTGTAGCAACCACATGCGGCCTGAGAAAGGACGGAACTGTGTGGTGCTGGGGCAAAGGGAGCTTCGGCCAGATGGGCAATGGTACGAACAGAGGATCTGCCCTTCCTGTCCAGGTAAAATCCCCCGACAGCACAGGTGTTTTTAAGGATGCTGCCGCGGTTGCAGCAGGCCACACGCATGTCTGCGCATTGAAAAAAGACGGCACTGTCTGGGTATGGGGCCTTAACGACCGGGGCCAGCTCGGGAACGGAAGCGAAATTGAGCAGAGTCCCCTCCCGGTCCAGGTCACATCACCTGACGGTACCGGCTTCCTTAAGGATATCACAGCGGTCGCTGCCGGAGTAGGCCACTGTCTCGCCCTGAAAAAGGACGGCACTGTCTTCGCCTGGGGAGAAAACGTTGTGGGACAGGTCGGTGACGGCACGACCATGGATCGCTTTTCCCCAGTCAAAGTAAAAGGGCTCAAAGACGCTGTCAGCGTGGGTGCCGGATGGGACTTCAGTCTGGCTGTATGCAGAGACGGCTCGATGTGGGGGTGGGGATATAATGTGTTCGGTCAGCTTGGAGACGGAACCGCATGGGACCGTCATCAGCCGGTCCGCACCAAAAGCCCTGACGGCAAGAGTTTTCTGACTGATGCTGTCAAGGCTGTAGGAGGATCCCTCCATACGCTGATCATTAAAAAGGACGGTTCCCTGTGGGCGTTGGGCGGCAACAATTTCGGTCAGCTCGGAATCGGCAGATGCAATGAACGGGAAATCCTGCCTGTACAGGTCAAGGGGTTTAGGGGAAAGGGCTTTCTGATGAATGTTGTTGATGCGGATGTGGGCAGTGTTCACAGTACAGCTGTAACAGGGGACGGCACAGTCTACTGCTGGGGAGACAATTACCGCAGGCAGGCAGGTGATCCTGCAGTGCCCGGCTGGTCGTGGGTCATGAACGGCGAGTATGTTGACGGTGCTACTGTAATGAATAAAAAACTATACAGAAAGGGAGCCATGAAGGTTCCGGGGCCTCCGTGGCCGTGGCCGGCCCGGCTGCCGAGCAAACGTGCCGCTACAATTATTCATGAGCTCAAAAAGGTCGATCCTGAATCCTTGGATAAGGTATCAGCAGTGATTGCGTATCTTGATGACGATGAATTTCTGGTCCGGATCAGTGCTGTAAAAGCACTTGCACAGATACAACAGAAGACCGGTGACGTGATAAAGGGCCTGCTTAAGGGATTGGACGATAAAGAAAAGGCAGTGAGATCTGAGAGTCTCAAGGCACTCGGAACATGCGATCCTTCCAAGGAGGGAGTGGTAGCAGGAGTAGTTAAGGCGCTTGAAGACAAAAACAGCAGCGTACGCAAAAGCGCGCTCAAAACCCTCGGGCGATTCGGACCCAGGTCCACAGCAGTTGTAGAACCACTCTGGAATATCGCCAGGAAAGGAGAGGATCTGAGCGGCCAGGCATTTGATATGCTGGCCGCCACAGGGGAAAACGCGGTACCGGTTCTGGTCAAAGCACTTGCGGATCAGGAAAATGTTGGTATTCGGCGAAGTGCGGCCCTGTCCCTGGCCAAAATGGGCTCAAATGGAGCACAGAAGGCCCTTCCTGCCCTGGCCAAAGCCCTTTCGGATACGGACACGGAGGTCAGGAGACATTCCGCATGGGCCCTGGGCAAGCTCGGGTCTGCTGCAAAGGACGCGGTTGAAGCGCTCAGAAAAGCAGCAAAAGATGAGAATAAGGATGTGCGGTTCAATGCTATTAATGCACTGAAGCAGATCGAGAAAAAGTGATCTTTTCCTTTGAAGAAAACAAACAACTTTTATGATGCCAGGAGATACCAATGCATATAATACATATGACTTGTATTGCCGTGTGTGTTTTTGCATGCGCAGCATGTGTTGCTCAGGAGGGACAGATAGACAATGACGGGCTTCCGGCCTTTCCCGGAGCAGAGGGATACGGTGCTATCGCTGCGGGCGGGCGCGGAGGAAAGGTCCTTACCGTGACAACTCTTGAATCCAAAGGCCCCGGAAGCTTCAGATGGGCTGCGGCACAGTCAGGGCCGCGTATTGTCGTGTTTGCAGTGAGCGGTGTGATACACGGAAAGTATGTGATTGCCGAACCCCGGATGACTCTTGCCGGCCAGACCGCACCGGGTGCCGGAATCACGATTGACGGCAATATCATTTTTAACGGATCCAGAAAGGATACAACCAGCGATTATATCGTCCGTTTTATCCGTGTGCGGTCCGACTTTCACGGCGCGCACGCGAGCGGCGGCGACTGCATCCGGACAGGCGGCAAGCCTGTAATCCTGGATCACGTGTCGACCTCGTGGAGCACAGACGAATCCATCCAGTTCAGCGGCGGAGGCACCATGCAGTGGTGCGCGTCCGAAGGGGCGGCCATTGCATGGGAAGGCCATCACCTCCATGCGTACGGGCCGTATCTCTACGCCTGTCCCTTTCCCCAGACAATGCACCATTCGCTCGTGGCGCATGCCATGGAGCGCGTCCCCATGGTTTCGGGCATGCCGTTCCTTGATTTCCGAAACTGCGTGATCTACAACTGCTGGCCAGGCCCGGGTATCGGCAAGAGCAACGCGGTCAATAACTACATGAAGACCGGGCCGGGCGGGCCCCAGGGCATGCGTCCGAACCTGGCTCCGATCAGACCGGGCAAGTCACTTATAAGTCAGAGCAGACGCGGTAACGTGTATGCAAGAGGAAATGTTCTGAAACCTCTGAAGGGTCCCCTTAAAAAGCTCCCTGACAGAGGCACAGAGCCTCTTCCTGCTCCGAAGGTCACAACGCACAGCGCGGAAAAGGCGTACGAGATGGTAGTAGCCCATGCGGGATGTCTTCCGCGGGATGCTGTATCAAAGAAAGTTTTCAGGGAGGTGCGCACCGGAACAGGGTTCATGGGACGCTACGTACCTGAAGGCGGTTTGATGCAGGGCCTGACCCCTTCCGATGCGCCGAAGGACACGGACAGCGACGGCATGCCCGATGCATGGGAAACAGCGCATAAGCTTGACCCGAAGGATGCTTCTGACAGCACAAAAACCGTGCCAGCCGGAGCGTCGAAAAACGACCGGCATAAGGGATATACCTACATCGAATTCTACATAAACGAACTCGCTGACAAGCTCGTTGAACAGGCTGTCAAGGAATATGAATCCGTTAAAAACAGTGCAGAATGAGACCACATCATGAAGGTCAGGCTCGCATACGGCAGACACGGCACGGAATGGAACATTCCGGACAAGTGGCATACGGATATCATAGAGCCCGGGTGGACACCGGGGAAACCTGACCAGACACAGGCGGTCATTGACGCGCTCAAAGCACCTGAAGGCAGCCCCCCGCTGAGGGAACTGGCCCGCACCGATTCCACGGTGGGCATCATCTTCAGTGACATCACCCGTGCCACACCGTACAATGTCATAATGCCTGCCCTGCTGTCTGAATTGGACCATATTCCGGAAAAGAACATCACGCTCTTCTGTGCAACAGGAACGCACCGTGCCTGCACAGATGAGGAACTTGCCGGCATACTTGGCAGAAAGATCGCCGGAAGATACAGGATCGTACAGAATATCGCGGATGACGGATCAGGTTTCGACGACATCGGGCGGACAGCTTCCGGCAACAGCGTCCTCATCAACAGGGATTTGCTGGCCTGCGACCTTAAAATCCTGACCGGATTCATTGAACCCCATTTTTTCATGGGGTTTTCAGGAGGAGGAAAAGCTGTTATGCCCGGCATGGCAAGCCTGGATACCATCCGTTTCAACCATTCCATTGCCATGCTTGAAAACGAAAACGCACGCTGGGGCATAACAGAGGGGAATCCCGTATGGGAGGATATGATGGAAACGGTCGGCATGGTCTCCGGAACATTCCTGCTGAATGTTACTATGAATACAGACAAAGAGATCACAGGTGTATTTGCAGGTGACCTCGCCGAAGCGCATGAAAAAGGATGCCGGTTCGCGCAGGAGACATGCATGGCGCCTGTAGAAGAGGAATACGATATTGTCATCACCAGCAATTCGGGGTATCCCCTCGATCTGAACGTTTACCAGACAGTGAAAGGAATGAGCGCTGCAGCCCGGATCGTCAGGCAGGGTGGTGTTATCATAACGGCTTCCGAATGCCGAGACGGAATTCCTCCGTGCTCGGATTATGAAAAGATCCTTACATCCGCGTCGAACATTGATGAACTGTACGGTTATATAAAACAGCATGAAAAAAACCTGCAGGATACCTGGCAGGTGTTTTCCCAAATCGTTATTCAGCGGAAGGCGGATGTCTACCTCTATTCAGACAGGCTTGACGATACAGCGATCAGGCGGGTTCTTCTGCGCCCTGTGAAGGACCCTGAATCCCTGATCGGAGAACTCGCGCGGAAAAACGGGCCCGGCGCGCGTATATGCGTACTGCCCGAAGGCCCTCAGACCATCCCCTACGTTCTACAATGATAACACAATGATAATATTCGAAAAGCTGCTGCAGGATAAACTGACACAGAAGATAGGCAGACCTGTTGACCTTAGCATAACAGACAATGTGTCCTCCATGATATATGTCAGACGGAACGGAAAAGGATACAGTGTCCGGCTTCACCACATGTTCATTGATGCTGACATCAGCATCATTGATGATATTGCGCAATTCGTACGTACAGGCAGATCGAACCTTATACAGAAATTTATTGACGAGCACACCTTTCTGATACGGACCCCCTCGCAAAAGAAAGAGCCGCGCATCAGTACCACAGGGCAGTATTATGACCTGAAAAAAATCTATAATGACCTGAACAGGAAATATTTCAAAGGAAAGGTTTCCTGCACCATTACCTGGGGAAGGCGGCGACGGCGCAAAGGCAGAAGATCGATACAGTTCGGATGCTATTATGACACACTGGATCTGATCCGGATAAACCCGAGGCTCGATTCACCGCGCGTACCCCGGTATTTTATCAAATATATCGTATTTCACGAGATGCTCCATTCCATTTTCAATCCGGGATCCCCGGAAAGCCATACAAAAGCGTTTAAAGAAAAGGAAAGGGAATTCAAATACTTTCACAAGGCTGCTGCGTGGCAGGAAAAAAACCTCAGTATGTTCATCAGATGATCCCCGGATCAGAGCTTAGATCAATATATTTTACGTTCGGAAGACCATAATGAAAATTTCCAGAGAAGCAGAAGCCCTGCGTTCCGGCAGGCTCGATCTGATAAAACATATACATGATACCTGTGACAGGATAGAAGCGTATGAACCGGAAATTTCTGCTTTTGTTCCGGGCACGTATAACAGGGAAAGGATCCTTGAACAAGCCCGGAGACTGCTGAAAGCATATCCTGATCCGGGAGACCGCCCCTCAATGTTCGGCCTCCTGGTAGGCGTCAAAGACATCTTCCGGATCGACGGTTTCCGAACGGGGTGCGGATCTGAACTGCCGGACCACCTGTTTGACGGACCGGAGGCTGATTGTATTACCCGAATAAAGAAAGCAGGTTCCATTATAGCGGGTAAGACCGTGACCGCTGAATTCGCGTATATTGAACCAGGACCCACACGCAATCCTTATAATACAGACCATACTCCGGGAGGTTCCAGCAGCGGATCCGCTGCTGGAACGGCAAAGGGATTCTTCCCCTTTGCCCTGGGCACCCAGACAGTTGGGTCCACCATACGTCCGGCAGCCTTTTGCGGGGTTATCGGATTCAAGCCCTCGTACGGCCGGATATCAGCGAAAGGCGTGATCCCCTTTTCTCCTTCCTCTGACCATGTGGGCATCTTCTGCCGTGATATATCGGGTTTATCTCTGATATGCACGGTAATGTTCAAAGACTGGGAACAGAACGCAAGGACCGGATCGCACAAGAGAATCGGAATACCTGCGGATCCATACCTGTTCCAGGCTTCTGACAGTGAGCTCAGCATCTTCAGAGAACAGGTGCATATCCTGAAAACGTCAGGCCTGAATGTAAGAGAATACAGCTTTCTTGAGGACATAAAGGGGATCAACGAACTGCATTACGATCTGATTGCCGCTGAAATGGCACGGGAGCATGCCGAATGGTTTTCCGGATACAGGGACCTGTATCGGTCGAAGACGGTTGACATTATCGAAAAAGGCATGAAGATATCCGACAGCCGGCTCAAAGATATGATCTCCCTGAAAGCCGGGATGCGGGATAAAATGATCCGCAAAACAGCTTCACTCGGGGTTGATTTCTGGATATCCCCTTCAGCAACAGATCGGGCTCCCAAAGGGCTTGGGTCAACCGGCAGCGCGCTGATGAACCTCCCATGGACGTTTACCGGCATGCCTGCTGTCTCCCTTCCGGTAGCATTTGACCATGATGGATTGCCGCACGGGATCCAGGTGGCGGGAGGTATTAATAAAGATGAGGAACTGATATCTTTTGCCGGGTTTCTTTCCGACCGGATTATCTCTAATATACCGGTCTGAAAGCCGGATTGTATTTATATGCGAAAATAAGGATTTCAATGTCGCGGCAGGCAGTCCGGTTTTTCCCCGGTATTTCAGTTCACCATAGGATTTAAAACACGCACTTCCTGCCTGTATACCATTTTGCCGGCAGTATTGATATAAGCCTCTTTAACGGCATCCAGTGTCCGGCTCAAAGACCTGCGTCCTTTCAAACCTACTTTGGCCAGGCCGGCTGAGAAAGGATATGCCCGACCGAACTGCGGCTCTATTGTAAACGTTCCGTTTATATCGATATAGCCATAGCCTCTTTTTCCGACCCTTACTGCGGCCAACCCCTCTGAAAATTCATCTGCATTATCGAACCGCGGCGGAATGACTATTCTGCCTTTTTTATTAATATACCCATATTTCGTCTTCTTTTTTCCTGTCCTTACACGAACAGGTGCCAGGCCTTCAGAAAATTTCCCGATATACTCAAAATCGAAACGGCCCGGATCCGTAATTATCTTTCCTTTTTTATCCATAAGCTGAGCCGGCCCGTTAATATACCCTCTGCCCGAAGGAATTCTCGCGTGAACAACAGCCACTTCACCGGAAAAACTGTATGCAAAGGAAAAACGTGGTTTAATGACGAATGTCCCATTTTCATCGATATAACCCCATTTTTCGTCTACTTTTACTGCAGCAAGCCCTTCTTTGAAATCCTTTGCACCCTGAAAACCCGGCTTAATAACCGTTGCCCCTTTTTTATCCATATAACCGAAGCCGCCGGGAATTACCCGGAACCGTGCAAGACCTTCTGAAAAATCCCAGTAATAGTGTGTATGGTCAGCAAGTACGATCTGAATACTCCCCTTCCTGTCAATATACATTCCTTTCTTTTCAATAGAAACGCGTGCCAGCCCCTCAGAAAAAGGGTGGGCCGAATCGAACTGTGGCTGAACAGTCATCCTGCCTGATATGTCAATATAGCCCCATTTTCCGCCAACAGTACCCCATATATTGCTTTTCCCGCCTACATTCACTGCAGCAAGCCCTTCTGAAAAAGGCCCCGCACCGCCGAATTCGGGTTTAACAACAATATTCCCCTTTTTATCAATGAAACCGAATATGCCGTCAAGTGTTTCGATACAGAATAAGGCAGTACGGGTTTCAGGTTTTCCCTGTCTATGTGCTTCCGAACCTTTACCCTGTATAACAGTATCCGCACCTTTCTCATTTGCCTTCAAGACCACAGGCAGCACTGCAGTAAAGGTTACAACAAGTGCAGCAGACACATATACTGCGGCCAATTTAACTTTCTGCCATATCATCATTTTCATCACTCCTTCTGCCAATTCCATAACTGCGCCGTCCGCTTCAATACTGCCGGCTGCTCTCTTTGAAGCGTACAGAACGGAAGACGCTAACGTTTCCGGTATTTCAGCCTCAGCCTCGGATTCAAGAAGGCTCCTGAGCGGCACTGTTCCAAAAGCGAATCCGGACCTTGCCAGGCGCTTCCGAAGGCTTGCAAGACCGTCGCTTGCCCTTCTTCCCAGCGTCCCCTGAGGACATCCGGCAATCCCGGCTGCCTCCTTCTGGCTCTTGCCTTCAAGATATCGAAGAATCACTGCCTGCCGCTGAACCGCTGACAGCTTTCTAAGTTCCCTGTCAAGATGTACGAGTATCCTTTCCGCATCGGTTTCAGTCTTTCCCTTTCTGCCGGTCTCTCTCAGCATGGTATATTCCTCCTCCATCCTGGAACGTCTGGTTCTTTTCCTCAGTGCCTGCAGGGCTACATGTACAGCAACACCATAGAGCCAGGCGCTGAGATCCTGTTTTCTTCTAAGCGATCCGGCTTTTCTCATGAGAACAATAAAAACCGCCTGAGATGCATCTTCTGATTCATGAGGGTCTCCGAGTATACGGCAACAGACGCGGTAGACCATCCCGCTGTGCCGGGAAACGATTTCAGCAAAAGCTGCCTCGTCCTGAGAGGCTGTATATCTGTCGATCAATTCTGCATCTGTCATTATCTTAACCTGTATGCCTCATTACAATACTCTCAGAAAAAGTATTTTTATTCGGTTGTTTTTTATAATTCAGAGAAAAGGAGCCCCTTTTTCCTGACAAAACGGATATCTTTCCGATTATATCATGCGAACGACTTAATGTCAAGTATTACCCGGATTTTTGCCCGAAATACCTTGACATCCCTTCTGGCGGGTCTATAATTTTTTTTAATACTCGGATTTGAAAATAAATTAAGGAGTCAAGAATGCCTGATTCAGGGTCTCTGTTCTACAAAACAGCAAAAACGGCCTCCTTTATATCCCTGAAACGGACCCTCACTTTCCTGATAGCCATTACGCTGACCGTCCAGCCCTTTCTCTGCGGAGACCCTGAAAACAGCATTGTCCAGGAAATATTCCAAGCCGCTGAGAGGCAGCCTTCACTTTGTATCAGCCTCGGATCCGCGGACGGCAGGCTTATAGCAGCGCTGTCGCAACAGGGAAAAGTCCTGGTCCACGGGCTTGCTCCGGATGCCGCCGCTATGAACAAAGCCCGGAAACATATTCAATCTCTACATCTCTACGGCAGGATATCTGTTGACACAGGTTCGTTCAGGCAGATGCCCTATGCTGATAATCTTGCCAATATGGTCATAGTACAGGATTTTCCTGCACTGAGCGGCATGGGACTTAACCTGAAAGAGATATACCGTATTCTTGCACCTGAAGGGCTGGCTGTCTTCGGCAGGATAAAGCCCGCTGTATTATCAGAAGGTCTTAACACATCCGGCATTAAGGATATTGCGATCATAAAGACCTCTAACTGGATCATGTTCAAAAAATCACGTCCCCCGGAAATGGATGAATGGACCCATTGGCGGCATGATGAGAGCGGGGACTGCTCTTCGCAGGATACACTGATCGGCCCTCCTTCCCGTCTCCGCTGGATCGACGGGCCCATGCGCGGACGGAGCCACCATGACCGTCCGCGCGCAGCCCTTTCTGTAGGAGGAAGGAATTTTTACATCGTGGACGAAGCAACTCCGTATCTGGGAGTGCCCCGCTGTCCGGTCCTGATCGCGCGTGACGCTTATAACGGCCTGGTGCTCTGGAAACGTCCTGTGGCAGTCGGGTATACAAAACAGGAGACCGAGAATTACATCAAGGCCCTGCAAGGTGAAAACAAACGTTTCGGATTCAGAAACTGGACCAATTATCACGCCCTGCGTCTGCCCCTGCCCCAGCGGGCCATGGTGGCAACGCGCGATCGCGTATACGCTGTCATCGAAAAGGATGGGCCGCTGGTGGCCATTGAAGCGGGTACAGGAAAGATCATTAAAACCTACGAAGGGCCCTCTCCGAACACAGTGATCCATCATAACGGCAGACTGGTGCTTATCTCTGAAAAAAATATATTCTGCCTCAATGCTTCCGACGGCAGAAAACTCTGGAGTTTTGACGAACCGGTCAAGGACGGAGTAATGGCAGGCGGTAAGGTTTTCTGTATAAGCCTGAACACATGGCCCCCGGAGGCGGTCTGCCTCAACCTGGAAGACGGAACCGTAGGCTGGCGCGCCCCCCTGACCGATCTGCGGAAATGGCCGGATAAAAAGACCAAAAGGTTTTCGCTTAATCTGATCTTCTGCAGAAAAAAAACACTGATATTCTCAGGGGTTGCCGCAAAAAGGAACGGTGCCATTGATGCCATATCGGCGAAAGACGGCAGATATCTATGGAGCAGGCGTGGGGCCTCAAAGGGCAGGATCCAGCCGACTGCTTTCTGGCTGCACGACTTGGTATGGTATTCCGGAAAGGGAGAAGGTTACGCAAATACATGGATGGGGCTTGACCCGGTCAGCGGCGAGGTCAAAAAGAGCTTCAAGGCACGAAAGTACCAGCCAAGGGGTCAGAAGTGCAACCTGAACAATGCCACGGTACGCTATATCATTGCAGGCATGATGGAATTCATTGACCCGGTTGCCGGCACCCAGACCTCGACCTGGATCGGACGGGGCGTGTGCAGCTACGGTGTCCTTCCCGCAAACGGCCTGACGTATGTCTTTCCCACCGACTGCATCTGTTTTCCCATGCTTCGGGGCAACATGGCCCTGGCCGGGTCTGAGCAGAAGGCTGAGGAAGAGCCGGCATCCGCCGATGCCCTGGAAAAGGGCCCTGTCTTCGGCAAACCGGCCGAACCGGAAAATTCAGCCGGGCCCGGGGACTGGCCCTGTTACAGGCACGATGCCCGCCGCAGCGGCTGTGCCTCTACTCCCCTGCCCGCGAACGTAAAGCAGGTCTGGGAGAAACAGCCTGGAGGCCGTATCTCGGCCCCGAGCATAGCAGGCAATACTGTATACATAGCTGCCATAGATGAACACAGGATCGATGCCATGGACGCGGGAAGCGGCAAAACCCGGTGGAGCTATTGTGCCGGTGCGCGTGTTACATTTCCGCCCACGATCCATAAAGGCCTGTGCATTTTCGGTTCGCAGGACGGAAGGGTCTACTGCCTGCATGCATCTGATGGCGCACTGGTATGGCGCTACCGGGCTGCCCCGCACGATAAACGCATATCCGCCTATGGTCAGCTTGAATCAAAATGGCCGGTGCAAGGCAGTATACTGATTGCCGGAGGTATTGCTTATTTCGCTGCAGGCCGCTCCACTCAGGCTGACAGCGGCATATTTCTGTATGCACTGGATCCGCATACCGGAAAAGTCCTCTGGAAAATGCAGCCGCAAGGAAATACTGTCGCCGACATGCTGCTTATGGAAAAAGGCGCCCTCTACATGTGGAAGCGTAAATTCGACCCGAAGACAGGCAGAAAACTTGAAGTTGAACGCGATCAGGATGTATTCCTTATGGCAGGAAACACTTTTTTCAATAATGTATGGTCCAGCCGGACAGCATGGCACTATGGAGACAACCGCTGGCACTATAAGGCCTCCGGTACGCGCGGCCACCTTCTCGCCCTGGACGGAGAAAACCTCTTCGGGGTAAAGGTCCTTCCCTACAAACGGGGCCAGGCCGGAAAGTACCGCTGGGCCATTCCCGGAAAAAACCATTACCAGCTTTTCGGTGTTTTGAAAAAGGGCCAGAACGACCTCAAACCTGAGTGGTCCGCTGCAGTCCCGCTGAGGATGCGTGCCATGGTGCCGGCCGGTGACAAGGTGTTCGTAGCCGGCGAGGAAGACGCAGTCTATCCGAAAAGATCTGAACTGCGGTGTTTCTCAACGGCCGAAGGCAAAGAACTTTCCAGCATAGAAATTCCGGCACCGCCTGTACTGGACGGCATGGCGGCAGCTGGAGAAAAGATCTACCTTTCGACCGAGGACGGCATTATACGGTGTTTCGGCAAAAAATAATCAACACAACAAACGCATTGATCATATGCATGATATTCTGCTGCATGCAGTCACTCCCCGGCTTTTCCGGCGACTGGCCCATGTGGCGGTACGGCCCCAACAGGGGCGCTGCATCGGACGAAGACCTTGCCGATACGCTGCATCTGCAATGGGTCAGGGAATACCCGTCTCCCCGGCCCGCCTGGCCCCCTCAGTCTTCACTCAGATTTGACGCATCCTATCAGCCTGTTGTCCTGGGCCGGAAAGTATTCATTGCATCGTCAGTGAACGACAGTGTTTCCGCCCTGGACATTGAAACCGGAAAACGTGAGTGGATATTCTATACGGGGGGGCCGGTCCGTTTTGCACCGGCAGGATACAGCGGCAGGATCTTCTTCGCGAGCGATGACGGATATTTCTACTGCGTGAACGCGGAAACAGGCGAAATCGTCTGGAAATTCAACGGTGCGCCTGCAGACCGCAGTGTGCTCGGAAACGGCAGGCTGATCTCCATGTGGCCGGCCCGCGGAGGCCCTGTGCTAAAAAACGGAACGGTCTACTTTGCAGCAGGCATCTGGCCCTTCATGGGAGTGTCCCTGTACGCACTGGAAGCGGATACCGGGAACGTTATCTGGAAAAATGAAAAATCCGGGTATCTATTCATCAAACAGCCGCACAGCGGAAGTGCATTTTCAGGATGCGCACCCCAGGGATACCTTGCTGCTGCCGGAGACATGCTGCTGGTTCCGAACGGAAGGGCAAAGCCGGCTTGCTTCAACAGGAAGACCGGGGAGTTCATCTACTTCCATCACGGAGGATGGCGGTATGCGGGGGGATGCGAAGTATGGGCTTCCGGAAAATATTTTTTCAACGGCGGCAGAACGTATGATCTGGAAACCGGAAAAACACGGAAAGAACTGTCCCCTCCCAGTGTCATCTCCGGAAACACCGGATTCGTTAAAAGATACAGGGATCTTGCTGCCTTTGATCTCGCTTCAGGACGCATAAGGGTGGTCACCAGGAAAGGGAGGAAAAGGAAGCTTTTCTCGTTTTCAGAAATTATGAACATCAATATAAGATTCACCCCTTTTATCAAAGCAGGCCGCTGCCTGTACGGAACGGACAGGGACGGATTGGTTGCGGTCAATGTAAGCACAAAAACCCCGGCATGTACGTGGCGGGCAAAGATCCCCGGAACCGCGGGATCAATGATCGCTGCAGGGGGGAAACTTATTGTGGCATCCCTCGAAGGGACGGTTTACTGCTTCGGGTCTGAGAAAAAAGAGGTTATAAAACATCCGTATCAGAGAAAACCGGGTTCTGAAAACGACTCATGGAGCGGGAAAGCCGGGGACATCCTCAAAAAAACAGGCGTCCGTGAAGGATATGCCGTAGTGCTCCGGATCGGGTCCGGAAGACTGATCGAGGAATTGGCAAAGCAGTCCCGTCTGCAGGTCATCGGACTTGATCCGGATCCGAAGAAAATCTCATTCTTCAGGAAGCGGTTCGATAAACGCGGCATATACGGGACAAGAGTGTCACTGAAACAGGGAAGTATCCTTTCAGCAGGCCTGCCTCCCTATCTCGCCGATCTCGTGGTTTCAGAAGATCCGGACAAAACTGTGCCGCCTGAAAAAGAGCTTTTCCTTGAAAAGATCTTCTCGATACTCCGCCCCTACGGAGGCACCGCATGTCTTGATATCCCTTTTGACGCAGAGACCATTAACAAAATAAAACTGCCCGGTGCTGAAGTGACAAAAACAGATGGGTTCACGCTGATCATGCGCAAGGGGCCCCTGGCCGGTTCAGGCCAGTGGACGCATCAGAACGCAGACGCATGCAACACGCGCGTGTCACACGATCTGCTCGTCAAGGCACCTCTCGGCCTCCTCTGGTTCGGCGGAAGTACCAACACAGCGATACTCCCACGTCACGGCCGGGGACCTGTCCCCCAAATAATCGGCGGCAGGCTTTTTATCGAAGGTCCGGACATCCTGAGAGCTCTTGATGTATATACAGGAAGGATCCTCTGGGAAACAGAACTCCCGGGAATCGGAAAGCCATACAATAACGTCAAACATCAGCCCGGCGCAGATGCTCTCGGGGCGAACTATGTTTCCTGCAGGGATACAATATACGCTGCACACAAAAACAAGTGCCTGCTTCTTGATCCTGCTACAGGGCAGCCCAGGGCAGAACCTTTTGTACTGCGTGAAAATAAAAAGGATGCACCTCAGGCATGGGGATATATAGGTGTATGGAAAGACCTCCTGATCGCCGGTGCAGGCCCGATCATCTATGAAGGCAAAAGACCTGTCGGCACAATGGGAAACTGGGACGCAATCTGCAGCAGACGCATTACTGTCATGGATCGGCAGACAGGAAAGGTGCTCTGGAAACGCGATGCGCTCCAAGCCTTCAGGCACAATGCCATTGCTGCAGGGAACGGCATGGTTTTCTGTATCGACCGGCATCCGGACCCGGCTCTCGAGATCATGAAACGAAAAAATATACCGGTACAGAGGCCTGCCCGGCTCCTGGCTTTGGACGCCTATACAGGAAAAACAGTATGGAAAACTGAGGATAATGTGTTCGGAACATGGCTCGCCTATTCCGAAGAGCATAATCTGCTTGTCCAGAGCCGCAAGCCGGGGCCCGGAAGAGATACACTGAGAGATGAAAATGATAGAAAATACCGCAGGATGAGCGTATTTAACGGAAAGAATGGTAAAAGAGTATGGGCAGACCCCTCTCGCGGTTACGGCGGGAGACCTATTATTCACGGCACCAGGATTATTGTCAGGGGATTTGCCATTGATCTGCGGACAGGGGAAACAATCACTGCGAAAGACCCGATAACCGGCAGCACGGTTCCCTGGCTTTACTCAGGAATATCGAACTGCAGTTCATTCAATGCAAGCGAATACCTGCTGACCTTCCGCGCAGCGGCTGCAGGATACTTCGATCTGCTCAGCAGCAGCGGCACTGCAAATCTCGGCGGGTTCAAATCGGGCTGCACAGCCAACCTCGTGGCAGCCGACGGTGTGCTCAACGCTCCCGACTATACCCGGACATGCGGGTGCGTGTACCAAAATCAGTGTTCTCTTGCAGCTGTCCACATGCCGGATATTGATATGTGGACTTTTTCACCGTATAAATCCTCTCCGGCAGAAATAAAAAAGATTGGTATTAATTTCGGCGCTCCCGGCGACCGCAAGGCCGAGGACGGCGTCCTGTGGGTCGAATATCCGGTTGTCGGAGGAAATTCTCCCAGCATCACCGTGCGCACGGAACCTGAGAACCCGCATCTGTTCTACACCCACACCCTCCGCATCAGGGGAAAAGGCCTTCCGTGGGTTGCCGGTTCAGGCGCAGAAGGCATAACGTCCGCAGCTGCAGGCCTTTCTCCTCAGGGATCAAAGCCGAGGGTCTTTACAATTTCTTTATATTTCTGCGAAACAGCGGATATTTCGGCAGGAGACAGAGTGTTCGATATCCGTGTCCAGAATGCACCTCCTGTCAGGGGGGTCGATATCCTTAAGGAAACAGGCGCGAAAAACACCATTCTCATAAAGGAATTCAGGAATATACGTATAAACGGCGAACTGAATGTAAAACTGATCCCTGTGAAGGGGCTTCCGGTCCTCTGCGGTATCCGGGCTGTTGAGGAAAAATGACATACAGGTATTTACGCGGATATAATTCCTAAAAAAATGGTTTTTTATGAGATAGACGGTCACCTTCCGGGGACAGTTTATATAGACGGAGAATATGTATGAATGAAACGGATCATACAGAGGATATACGACTGATTAAGGCTGCTGCACGCGGTGATGCCGCTTCAGTCGCACATATCGTAAAATTCCATGCACCGGCAGTGCTTAGTGCCCTTCCCGCTGAAAATGCTCAGGCAGCAGCGAGATGAAAATTATCTCCTTTATTAAAGACGAGGACGTCATGAAACTTCAATCATTATCCTTGATGCTCTTGATCATTTTATTCTTCGGAACGTTTGTCTCGGCTAAGCCGGCCTTTGACGCGAAACCAACCGTCAAAGCGGAAGAAAAAAGCCTCTTCATCCAGTTCAGCGCTACGGAAAAGACGCCTGTAACTGTCGAGATAATTGATAATGCAGGCAGGATCATCCGGCACCTGGCCGCAGGCATGCTCGGTCCGAAGCCGCCCCTGCCCTTTCAGCCCGGCCTGAATCAGCGCATCCGCTGGGACCGGAAGGACGACAAGGGAACGCTTGTTACCGGAAAGTGCTCGGTGAGAGTCGGATTGGGGCTTGAAGCGAAATACGACCGGATACTGGGGTGGAGCGGTCCCCTGCACGGCAGGATCGTCTCACTGGTGAGCGGGAAGAACGGCATGATCCATATCATCCACGTGGGTGCTCGCAGGAGAGGCTATCCGCCCCAGGCATTCTTCAGCGCCTATGACCGGTCCGGTAAATATCTTGGAACGCAGGTGCCGCACGACCCCGCACTGACAGAGAGCGAGGCGCATAATCTGCGACTCGTCGACTTCAAAGGCGTCGGCCGCGTGCCGTCCATTGTCAACCGAATGACCACCAAAGCCATTCCAAGCATTTATCCGAAGGGGTATGGGTATAAAGGAAAAACATACCCGGAAAGCTACGGTATGCCGCAGACAGCGGCCTGGTCGCCGGAACTGGGAATCATCATGATACGCGCATCTGAAGACGGTGCGCGCCTGATCGCCGTAGCGGCCGACAGCACGGTTTCACCCGGCCCGAAACTGCCTGATAAACCGGGCGAAAAATGCCATGTCGCACTGCTTCAGGATAAGACCATTATCGTCAGCTCCGAGGGAAAACTCTTTCGCGGGAAATGGGGGCAGGAGAATCTCGTTCTCTTCAAGGATGCCCTAAAAGCCATAAAAAAACCGGGTGCGGTCGCTGCCGGCCCGGACGGACGGCTTCATGTGGTTGATCGTGAAAACGGCCGTATCGCGGTGCTGGATGAAAACGGGAAAGAAACCGCTTCGGCCGAGACCGGAACCTTCGAACAGATTGCCGTTGATCCCGGGACCGGGGTACTTTATGCCCTGACCCATGACGCCATACTCCAGAAACGCTCAAGCGTCAAGCAAGGTGCTGAGATTCTCTCCGCGCTCAATCTGGCCGCAGGGGGAAAAGTCTCATGCTGCATCAACGGTGCAGCCCGGCCGCCGCTCATCTGGGCTGCCTGCACGCCGGAAGGCGCGCGTCCGGAACTCTGGCGGATAGAGGACCAAGGCGGCCGTCTCAAAAAGACAAAAGTCATCACGTACGAAGAGCACCGGATGGCCAAGATATTCAGAATCGCGGCCCATCCCGAGCGTGACGAAATTTATCTCAAGCGGTATTTCGGCGGTAAGGTCAAGAAATCCGGCAATATCCTGCGCATGGACGGGATGACCGGAAAGATCACGCGCATCCCCGTGACAGCGCACGAAATCGCCGTGGATGCCGAAGGCCATCTTTACGGGACATATAACCGGATCCCGGGGCCTGAAGGCCCGACCCCCGGGCCTGTGACCCATGTCCGCAAATACGACCGCGAAGGGCAGCCGCTGCCCATCAATGGAAAAGAGGAAGGATTCACCTTTCCCAGCCAGATCCGCGGCTCGGGCGAAGGCGGACGGGGCTTCACCGTGGCGCCGGACGGCGACATCTACATCCTTCACTATGACCCCTACGATCAGGGCCGTCCCAAGCCCCACTACGGGCCCGGTCCGGTATGGCTGAGCGTGTTCGGCCCGGACGGCAAACGCAAAAAATGGCATTTCACGGGCGGCTTTACCCAGGGCGCCTCAGGCATTGCCGTGGCAAAGGACGGAAGCATCTACGTGGCCGACGCGATCAAGCCGGTCAGCGCTCTCTATCCCGAAGCCTACCGCCATATCGGCATGCCGGACTCAACAATCGACGTCTGCGAAAACGCCCCCAAGATGCCCAACGAGCCCTGGCTCTGGGACGGGCAGCCCAACTGGTACTTCATGCTGCAGGGAACGCTGCTCAAATTCGGGCCAAAAGGCGGCGCCCTGTGGTGGCAGCGCGGCTTCAAGACCGAAGAACCGCCCAAATTCGAAGGTCCTGCAAATTATTGGCGGATCCGGATGCCGGGAATAAAGAACTATGACCTCCGTTCCGCGCCGGTCAGGGTCAAGGGCGAACAATGGGCGTATTTCGGAATTTCGCCTGTGCCGCAGGGTTCGGGGGGCGGATTCGGATTTTCCACGAGCATCTTCGGCACATCGCACACCAAGCACTGCGTCTGCCACCAAACACGATTCGCCCTTGACCGGCACAACCGGCTCATTTTTACGGATGCGCTTCGCTTTTCCGTTCTTGTCATGGATTCAGAAATGAACGAGCTTCTCAGATTCGGCGGATTCAGCACGCTCCGCTCCTACGGCCACGGCAGCCCGGTTCCGCAGCAGCCGCTGCCGGCCATATCGTTCGCGTGGGTGGCGCATGTCGCAGTCAACGACCATGCCGTGTACCTGTCCGATCCAATCCACCGCCGAATCATTAAAGTGAAGCTTGGTTATCAAAAAGAGGCGATATTGGGCGTACCTTAGTACCCGGGTAGTAACATATCCATGAGGGAAGAAACCTCCAATCTATCCGTATTTTACCTTGACAGACCGAAAACTTGGGATATATTCTGTGTAGAGGGACAAAAAATATTTTTTTTTGAGATTGACGGTCACCTTCCGGGGACAGTTTATATAGACGGAGAATATATATGAATGAAACGGATCATACAGAGGATATAAGACTGATCAAAGGGGCTGCACGCAGTGATGCCGCTTCAGTTGCACATATCGTAAAATCCCACGGCAGTATGGTCTATAACACATGTCTGCGTATCCTCAGGGATCCGACAGAGGCTGAGGACGCTTCGCAGGCTGTATTCCTTGTATTTTTGAAAAAATGCAGCAAACTGGGCAGAAAGACCGTACTGGCCGGATGGCTGTACAGGACCGCTGAATTCGTTTCAAAAAGACACCTCAGAGCTCTTGTAAGGCGAAGAAAGCACGAGTCAGCTTTTGCCGAAAAGGCTCGGGTGGTAATGGAGGATATTGCTATGGTATCAGGAAATACGCACACAATTGATTGGAACAGCATCAGTCCCGAACTCGATTCGGCTCTCGCGAGCCTGCCGGCGCGTTTCAGGGACGTGATCGTTCTCCACTATTTTGAGGAACGTCCATGCGCCGACGTCGCAGATACGCTGTCCGTTCCGGAAAGCACGGTAATGACATGGCTTGACCGTGCCAGGAAAAAACTCGGAAAAAAGCTCCGCAGCAAAGGCCTCTCCATTGCACCGGCAGTGCTTGGTGGCCTCCTCGCTGAAAATGCTCAGGCGGCAGCAATGCCCGCGGGACTTGCTTCATCGGTCGAAGCTGCAGCCGGACTTACAGCCGGCGGTATTGAGGCAGTAGCAGCATCTGGAAATGCAGTGCATATTGCGCAGGGAGCGCTGAGAATGATGACTCTGGCAAAGATCAAGCTCGCGACCTGCGTCCTGGCAGCGGTGACCGCCCTCGGCGCTGCGACCCCTGCGGTGGTCGGGGCCTTCTCCGGAGAGTCTGGAGAGTCCTGCGCGGCGGCCCCGGCCCCGGTGCCGCCGGTCGCGTGGAAGACCCCCGAATTGCCTGCCTTCCCGGGAGCCGAGGGCTTCGGATCGATCACGGCGGGCGGCCGCGGGGGCCGGGTGTTCAAAGTCACCAACCTGAATCCCTCGGGGCCGGGCTCGCTGCAGTGGGCCTGCGGCCAGAAGGGGCCGCGCATCGTGGTCTTCACAGTCAGCGGGGTCATCAAGCCGCCCTGCACGAGCAAGGGCAAGAACTGGCTATCGATCAAGGACGATAACATCACCATTGCCGGGCAGACCGCCCCGGGCGCGGGCATAACCATTGACGGCATGCTCTCCACCAAGCGGGGGATGCGTAACCGCCGCAAGGACGAGTATGCGTGTGACGTAATCCTTCGATTCCTTCGGTTTCGGCCCACCTGCACGGGCGGCGGCCGGAACAGCAACCTCCGGGGGCTGGAGCTCTTCAACGCCAAGCGCATGATCCTCGACCACGTCTCGGTCTCCTGGAGCACCGACGACCTGGTCGCCCTGGGCTGTAATCCCGGGGCCACGGAGCTCACTTTTCAGTGGATGGCGATCGAGGAGTCAGGCATCCACCTTGAGGGCGGCGACGAGCCGCACAACTTTGCCATGCACACCACGGTGTACACGGACGAAAAAGGCAAGCGCAGGCCCAGTCCGATGTCCGTCCACCACACGCTCTTCGCCCACCACCACGACCGCGTGCCCTGCGTCGACGGGACTACGCCGTTCGACTACCGCAACAACGTGATCTACAACGCGGGTAGCTCCGGCACGTACGACCCGTCGCCGAGGTACACGGACTCCTCCTTCATGAACTCGGTAGGCAACTATGCCAAACCGGGTCCGGGCTCGATTATGGGCGTACGCGCCTGGAAGCCGCCTTGCACCGTTTGCTGGAGCGGGGTCATCGCCCTGGGCAAAAGGGGCCGCTATTATTACGCGGGCAACTACCATGGGGAGAGAGGCGGCTACACCGAGCCATGGCGGCATGCTCCGGCCTGGGGGCGAAAGCGGGTCACGGCCCAGCCGTTTCCCGCTGCGCCGATCAGGACCCAGACCGCAGATGAGGCCTACGAGCTGGTCTGTGCGAGCGCCGGCTGCCTGCCCCGCGACGCGGTTTCACGCCGCACCATCGCGGAGGTCGAGACCTTTACCGGGTCCTGGGGCCGCCACGGCTCGCCCGGCGGGTTGATGGAGGGCCTGACGCCCGAAAAGGCGCCGGGGGATACTGACAACGATGGGATGCCTGATGCCTGGGAGAAGGCCCGCGGTCTTGATCCCGCAGATCCGAAGGATAACAATAAGATCGTGCCCGCAGGCGCCTCGCCCGGGGACCGGCATAAAGGTTACACATGGATCGAGTACTACATCAACGAGCGTGCCGACGAGCTTGTGGCACGGGCGCTCACCGAGTACCGGCTCAACACCGAGCCGCCCAAGCCCTGGAAGGAGCCTGCCAACGAGCTGCCGCCCGGTGCGACGCCCCACAAGTCGCTCGAGGACATGGTGGCGGCGATCCGGGAGCAGACCGAGGACAAGGGCTACCGCACCGGCTCGGCCTGGTACGCCGTGCAGCAGCTCAGCAGGATGGGCGAGAAGGGCAAGTCGGCTGTGCCGGGCCTGGTCAAGATTCTCGAGGAGAGCAATATACCCCGTACGGTGAGCTTTGCAGCCTGGGGTCTGGGTGCCATCGGGCCGGCGGCCAAGGACGCGGTACCTGCATTGATCAAGGTCCTGGGCAAGCAGTACAGCGATCCACCGGGGGCTTATAAGGCTTTTCGAGTGCACGGCTTTACATTATGGGCCCTGGGGCGCATTGGGCCCGCGGCCAAGGACGCGGTTCCGGTGCTGGGCGAGTTCGTCCGGTCCAAGGGAAATCCCCATTCGCACCCGCCGGCGACTTGGGCTCTGAGTCAGATGGGGCCTGCGGCGGAGGCGGCCATGCCTGAGCTTCTGGGAGGTCTGGCGAGTAAGAGCAGCGCCGTCCGTCACCACGCGGCCGCGACCCTGGCCAACGTTGGCTCGCCGGCAGTGCCGGGACTGACCAAGGTCGCAGGGCGGCAGCGGCCGCGGCGGCCGCGGGCCGCGAGGGCAGCGGTCCGTGCGCTCAGGCGCATCGGTCCGGAAGCCAAGCCCGCGCTGCCCGTATTGATCAAGCTCATGCAGGATGCGGACGCGACATCGCGGATCGAAGCAGCCCAAGCCCTGGCAGCCATCGCGCCGGCGGATGCGGGCGTGATCAGCGCGCTTGGCGAGGCCCTCTCTGATAAAGAGTACGGCGTGCGGGTCAGCGCAGCGGAGGCACTGGGCGAGTGCGGGGTCAAGGCTGCTGGCGCGGTCCCGTCGCTGGAGAAGGCGCTTTCGGACCAGAAGCGGGAGGTCAAGCGCGCCGCGGCGCTTGCGCTGGGCAGGATTGGCCAAACAGCGTTACCGGTCCTGAAGAAGGCTGTTACAGGCAAAGATGCCTACGTTCGCAAATTTGCCGCACGCGCGTTGAGCGGTGCAGGCGCAGGGGCTGTGCCCGTACTCATCAAGGCGCTTTCCGATGAGAACGCGGAAGTACGACGTGAGGCGGTCTGGGCCCTGGGGCGGATCGGCAAGAGCGCGGGTTCTGCCGCACCTGTGCTTGAAAAATGCATCAAAGAGGACAATGATTTTGTTGTCAGGGTCGCAGCCCGGGAAGTGCTTAAACGCATAAAATAGCCTGTCGTTACAGAAGTCAACTAATATTAGGAGATGTGTTATGCGCAGATTCAAAGAAGCCAGGAGAGCTCTCGCTGTTATGTGGTCGTTGACGTTGGTTTTCGTCTGTTTCACGAGAACATACGCTGACATGAATACTTCTGTTCCCGCATTCCCCGGCGCCGAGGGCCACGGATCGATCACGGCGGGCGGCCGCGGGGGCCGGGTGCTCAAGGTCACCAACCTGAATCCCTCGGGGCCGGGCTCGCTGCAGTGGGCCTGCGGCCAGAAAGGGCCGCGCATCGTGGTCTTCACGGTCAGCGGGGTCATCAAGCCGCCCTGCACGAGCAAGGGCAAGAACTGGCTGTCGATCAAGGACGCCAACATCACCATTGCCGGGCAGACCGCTCCGGGCGCGGGCATAACCGTTAACGGCATGTTCTCCGTCACGCGGGGGATGCGTAACCGCCGCAAGAAGGAGGATGTGTTTGACGTAATCCTTCGATTCATTCGGTTCCGGCCCACCAGCACGGCCGGTGGCCGGAGCAGCAACCTCCGGGGGATGGAGCTCTTCCGCGCCCACCGCATGATTTTCGATCACGTCTCGGTCTCCTGGAGCACCGACGACTGCGTGGCGCTGGGTACCAGTCCCGGGGCCACCGACCTCACCTTCCAGTGGATGGCCATCGAGGAGTCCGACATCCACCTGGAGGGCGGCGACGAGCCCCACAACTTCGCCATGCACACCACGTGCTACAAGGATCCCAAGAACCCCGGCCGGCCCGGTCCCATGTCCGCGCACCACACGCTCTTTGCCCATCACTTCAACCGCGTGCCGCTGGTCAACGGCAAGTTTTTTGACTACCGCAACAACGTGATCTACAACGCGGGAAACAGTGGACGCTTCGAGCCGTGGAGCAGGAAGCCCAACGAACACTTCCTGAACTCGGTGGGTAACTATGCCAAGCCCGGCCCGGGAAGCATCATCGGCGTGCGCGCCTGGAAGCCGCCCTACACACTTTGCTGGAGCGGGGTCATCGCCCTGGGCACCAAGGGCAACTTCCACTACGCAGGTAATTACGAGGCCGGGCGGGGCGGCTACACCGAGGGCTGGAGGTGGTCCCGCCCCAGGGCGATCAAGAATGTTTCGGCCAAGTCGTTCCCGGCGGCGCCGGTCAGGACCCACACTGCCGAAGAGGCCTACGAGCTGGTTTGTGCAACCTCCGGCTGCCTGCCGCGCGACGTGGTTTCGCGCCGCACAATCGCGGAGGTCAAGACTTTTACCGGATTCTGGGGCCGCCACGGCTCCCCCGGCGGGCTCATGGAGGGGCTGACACCCGGCAAGGCGCCGGCGGACGGCGACGATGACGGGATGCCCGATGCCTGGGAAAAAGCCCACGGTCTTGATCCCGCAGATCCGAAGGATAACAATAAGATCGTGCCCGCGGGCGCCTCGCCCGCCGACCGGCACAAGGGCTACACGTACATTGAGTACTACATCAACGAACGTGCCGACGAGCTTGTGGCCCAGGCGCTCACCGAGTACCGGCTCAACACTGAGCCGCCAAAACCCTGGAATAAGCCTGCGAACGAGCTGCCGTCCGGTGCGACGCCGCACAAGTCGGTCGAGAGCATGGTGGCGGCCATCCGGGAGCAGACCGAGGACAAGCGCCACAATACCAGCTCTGCCTGGTACGCCATCCAGCAGCTCAGCCGGATGGGGGAAAAGGCCAGGCCCGCGGTCGCCCCACTGGCCGACATTCTGCTCAAGAGCGAGCAACCGCGCACCCGCTGCTTTGCCGCGTGGGCGCTGGGGGCGATCGGACCTGACGCTGCGGAGGCGGCACCCGCGCTGCTCAAGGCGCTTGGGTCCGATCAGAGCGGCAAGATGGGCAAGTGGAACTTCCGGCCCTACGGGTACATCACCTGGGCGCTGGGGCGCATCGGTCCTGCGGCAAAGGACGCGGCTCCGCTTCTGGGCAAGTTTATCCAATCTAAAGGAGATCCCTTTTCGCACGCGCCCGCTGCCTGGGCACTCAGCCGGATGGGGTCGGCGGCCGAGGCGGCCATGCCTGACCTTCTGAAAGCTCTGGACAGCAACAACAGGACCATCCGCTACCATGCGGCAGTTGCTCTGGGCAACATCGGCTCGCCGGCAGTGCCGGGACTGACCAAGGTCGCCGGGGAGCGGCCGGGCCCGGGCGCTGCGGCTGCGGCACATGCGCTCAGGCGCATCGGGCCTGAGGCCAAGCCCGCGCTGCCCGCGCTGCTCAAGCTGCTCAAGGGCGAGCACTTGACTTCGAGGATCGAAACCGCCCGAGCCCTGGCAGCCATCGCCCCGGCGGACGCGGGCGTAATCAGCGCGCTTGGCGAGGCCTTCTCTGATAAAGAGTACGGTGTACGGGTCAGCGCAGCGGAAGCACTGGGCGAGTGCGGGGTCAAGGCCGCGAGCGCGGTCCCCTCGCTGGGGAAGGCGCTGGGCGATACGAAGCGGGAGGTCAAGCGCGCCGCGGCGCTTGCGCTGGGACGCATCGGCCAGACAGCGTTACCGTCCCTGAAGACGGCTGTTACAGGCAAAGACGCTTACGTTCGCAAGTTTGCCGCGCGCGGGTTGAGCGGTACGGGCGCAGGGGCTGTGCCCGTACTCATCAAGGCGCTTTCCGATGAGAACGCGGAAGTACGACGTGAGGCGGTCTGGGCCCTGGGGCGGATCGGCAAGAGCGCGGGTCCTGCCGCACCTGCGCTTGAAAAATGCATCAAAGAGGACAGGGACTTTGTTGTTGCGGTCGCAGCCAAAGAAGTGCTTAAACGAATAAGATAAGAGGACAGAAGTCATAGGAAAGTTCACTATATATTGCTTTTATTAATACCCGGATTTTGCATGGAGACGCGCTGAAATTTCGATACCATCTTGATAATCTTTATATTATGAGTATTAGTGTACATAACCACATAGGTTACAATTTTCAGCTGAGCGAGAAATTGTTGCTTCTGGCAAGGCCAGAGGGCAAATCATCCGGAAGCGGCCATAATAGGAGATGTGTTATGCGCAGATTCAAAGAAGCCAGGAGGTCTCTCGCTGTTATGTGGTCGTTGACGTTAGTTTTCGTCTGTTTCACGAGGACATACGCTGAGACGGCTCCGGTTCGCGCCCCGGCGGGCCTTCGTGAGGGGTTGATAGGACACTGGACATTCGACGATAAGGCCAATCCCGGCAAGGATGTATCGGGCCGTGATCATCATGGTGTTCTGAAAGGTCCTGTTTGGAGAGAAGATGAAGCGGGCGACGGCATTCTGCTGTTCGACGGCAGGGATGACCATGTGGATCTGGGCGATGTGGACGAATACGAGTTCGGCCCCAAGGACAGATTTACGATTTCCCTATGGGTGAAGCCGGTCGAAAACCAGAGACGGATCGACAAGGCAGGGGCAGACAAAGCTGCTCAGGCATTTTTTTTCGGCAGGGCCAATAATGGGAAAGACCGTCGGAAATTTACGTGGGTCGTTTCCCATGCTGTTTCCCCGAGTCTGGTCATGGGGAACGGGGGCCGTAAGCGTGCTTCATATTCCATCGGTGAACTGAAGTTCGGCTCCTGGTATCATCTTGTCGTGGTTGTCGGTGCTCAGGGCGAGGCGGTTGAGTCCTATCTGGACGGCGTGAAAATGAAATCAGACAAGAGGACTATCGGTCAGCTGGCGCAAAGCACCCATTCCTTCAGGATAGGCGGAGAATACCTATACTACTACTTTACGGGGGGGATCGATGATGTGCGGATATATAGTCGCGCCCTCGATCGGAAAGAGGTCCTGGCCCTCAATGCTGAGGTAAAAAAACCGCCAATGGCCCGGAGCAAGGAGCTCCGCCTCTTTATGAATACGTCGGCCCCGGTGAACATCGAAGCCAATGACCCCAACCATGAAGACGTAGTAGCACACACCATTGTTAAGAGTCCTGTTCATGGTGTGCTCAGCGGAAAAGCTCCCCGTCTCACCTATACACCTGAACGGAACTTCATAGGAAAAGACAGTTTCAGTTTCAAGGTCAGCGACGGCAAACTGGAGAGCAGCGCCACGGTCACCATGAATATTTCTGTTCCTGCATTTCCCGGGGCCGAGGGCTTCGGTGCCGTCAGTAAAGGCGGGCGCGGAGGCAAAGTGATCAAGGTGACCAATTTGAACGCCAGGGGGCCGGGCAGTCTTCAGTGGGCTTGTGGCCAGGAGGGCGCCAAGATCATTGTTTTTGACGTGAGCGGTGTTATTTCGCCTGCGGCGAATCGCAAAGGCAGGAGATTCATATATGTCGACACATCCAATACAACGATCGCCGGTCAAACAGCGCCGGGCGCGGGAATTACGATCGACGGGGTTCTGAGTCCCGAAAAGGGACACGGAAAAACGCGGGTCAGCGACCTTATCATGCGGTTTCTTCGGGTAAGGCCGAACGCCGCCGGCAGAGGGAACCTGAGGACGATCGAGGGGTCCAACACTGAGAACATGATCCTCGATCATATATCCGGGTCCTGGAATGTTGATGTGTGTTTCGAAATGTTCGCTAACAATGATAACATAACTATCCAGTGGTGCTCTATCGAAGAGAGCGATGTGCAGCTGGAAAGCGGTGCCGAGCCTCATAACTTTGCTGCCCATCTGGGGTACGGCGGTCCGCGCCACATTACGTTTCATCATAACCTCATGGCCAATCATCACCACCGGGCGCCGCTCACCGGGGCGTTCCCGGTGGATGTGAGCAACAATATCCTCTACAACATCGGTACAGGAATGCGGTTTTTGATTATGCGGGACGCGGACAAATACACGATGAACGTTATCGGCAATTATTCCAAGGCAGGCCCGGCCGGCCTGACGGGCAGCCGTATCTACATCCCCCCCTACACGGCAGGCTGTGGTGCGATCGCTCCGCAACACGAACCGCGGGATTCCGGACGGATCTTCCTGAAAGGGAACTACTTTGAATGGGACGGCGGGTATACCGAACGCTGGCGGTTTGTTGCAAGGAAGCCCAAATGTGTTGTTGATAAAAAATTCAATATTTCAGATTTAAAAACGCATACGGCGGAAGAGGCTTACGAGCTCCTCATGGCCCATGGTGGCTGTTTTCCCCGGGATGCGGTCTCCCAGAGAACCATTCGTGAGGTGGAGACCGGCACTGGTTCCTGGGGCGCTCATCGCCCGAATGGGGGTCTCATGGAAGGGCTGACGCCCGGCAAGCCCCCGGCGGATGCCGACAACGACGGGATGCCCGATGCCTGGGAGAAGGCTCATGGTCTGAACCCGGCCGATCCCGCCGACTGCAACAAGATCGTGCCGTCAGGTGCATCGAAGAATGACCGGCACATGGGCTATACGTACATTGAGTATTACATCAATGAGCTGGCAGACAAACTGGTTGCAGGTGCGCTGACAGCATACCGAACGAGCACAGCAAAGCCGAAACCCTGGGACAGGCCCGCGGACGGTATCTCTGACCTGGGGATGGAGCATGCCGGCCTGGATGAGATGCTCCAATCGATCAGGGATCAGAACCTGGCTCTGCACAACGACAAGTACTGGAACAGCTTTTCTGCGTGGTATGCGGTCCAGCGGTTCGATCGTATGGGCGACAAAGCAAAACGGGTGGTTCCCGAACTCATGAAACTGGTGGCAGGTGAGGATCCTCGGCAGGCCACATTTGCCGCATGGGCTCTCGGCGCCATCGGCCCCGCAGCCAAAGAGGCGGGTCCGGTCCTCATCGCGAGCCTTAAAAAGAAGTGGTCCTGTCCAAAGGGAGCCGGCTCGTGGCCTCTCAGGCCGTCGGAATTTGCTGCATGGGCTTTGGGGAGGATCGGTCCGCCCGCAGATGAGGGCGCTCTCTCTGCACTCTGCGCCTATCTGACCAAGGAGAGCATGGCATACGGGTCACGCGAGCCCGCCTGCTATTCCCTTTATCGCCTCGTGAATGAAGCATCTGTGGAGGCTATCCCCGTATTTCTGAGTAAAGAGAATATCACCAGCTACCATGCTCCTTTCGGGCTGGCCAGGATCGGGAGTCCGGCCATTCCGAGCCTTGTCAAGGCGCTCGGCAGAAAGAACGGGTCGGAACGCGTGCAGGTGATCAGGGCCCTGGCACTGATGGGAGAGGTTGCGAAAACGACGGTGCCGGCTCTTGTTGAACGCTTGAAGGATAAACATCCGCTTGTCCGGGCCGCTGCTGCACATGCCCTGGGCGAGATTGACCCGACGTCGCAAGTCTGTGTTACGGCTCTCGCGACGGTGCTTGATGACCCGGAGATGAATGTCCGGCATGCGGCATTGAAGGCACTCGCCCTTTCAGGAAAAGCTGCTGCTGATATTCTCCCGAAGCTTAAGCATGCCCTTCGGGAAGATTCAGACAGAGAAGTAGTCCGGGCCGCGGCGGCAACGCTCGGTGCTGTGGGCAGAAAGGCGATCCCTGTTCTGTCCGGGATTCTGGTTTCAGAGGGCAAGCCCTTTGCCAGAAAACACGCGGCCAGGGTCCTTGGCAGAGTGAGCACCAGTGTGGATGACGATTCTGTCATACCTGTCTTGATCAAGGCTCTTTCCGACAAGAATGTGGAAGTACGACGCGAAGCGGTCTGGGCGCTGGGGCTGGCCGGCCCGAAATCCGAAGCGGTCGCTGCTGCGCTCAAGAAGTCGAGCAAGGATGATGACTACGTGGTCCGGTATTCCTCGGTCAGCCTTTTGAATGCCTCACGCTGAACATAAAACTTATTGGGAGATAAGAAACATGAAGATTCCATTCTGGTATTTATGGTTTATCTGTACATTCGGTTCGATATGTGTTGCGCAGGATGTTCAGGATCGCACACCCGATACAGTGTACGAGTGGCCCGCGAAATCCTGCAATGCCGGATGGACCGGCTTTTCGCCGGATCCGCGGGTGAAGCCGCCGTTCAAGCTGAAGTGGACCACCATGCCGGGTACCATCCAGCCGTCTTGCGCAACTGTAGCTGGAGGAAGAGTGTACGGGCGTCACGTGTGCCTTGACGCGGAGACCGGCCGTATTCTGTGGAAGGCCAATATCAGCAGCGTTACTCCCACCTTTGAAGGAGGAAAGCTATACGTGGGACAAGGCAAAATCAGCGCTTTCAATGCGGCTGACGGAAAGAGGGTGTGGTTTCGAGGCGGCTTTCTGTGCGGGCGCAGTTACAGGACCGCTGTAACAGCCTGCGACGGCATGGTCTTCGGCGGAAAGATAAAGGAGCACGAGGGAAAAAAGTATTATTTCGCGGAAGCCCTTGACGCGGCAACCGGCAAAAAAGAGATATGGTCAACACCCCTGATCCCTGCGGAAGGCCCCCGGGAAAAGGGAAATATGCTGGGAGTGGCCATGTCGAACGCTGGGGTGGGGGGCGGCCGCGTATTCTTCAGTACGCATTATCCTCCAATGGTCTTTGCGCTTGACCAGAAGACAGGCAAAGAGCTCTGGCGTCAGGAGGATGTTGTTGCAAGGCACGCTGTGGGTACGGACGGAAAGTACGTATGGGCGGCTGAATGCGCCCACGGGCTTACTGCGCTGGACGCGAAGACCGGTAAGAAGCTCTGGCACTGGGGCGGGTCCGATCAAAGTTCCGTCAAGGCCCACTACCTGTGGACGGGTACCGCTGACCATCCGCCCACTGCGGCATACGGCAAGCTTTTTGTGAGCTGTTACGGCCGTAACTACACTGTTCTCGATGCCAAGACGGGCAAGGAACTGCGTGTCATCGGAGACCGGGAAAGAATCTCCAACAGGTGGGGGGGCGGCTGCGGGATAATGACTGCGGCGGCCGGATACGTTTACTCGAACAGCATGGTCGGCCAGGACTTCAACAAGCGTCACACGCGCCGTGATATCTACGCCATTGACCCTGAGACCGGCAAGCCGGTCTGGCGCTGGGCCCTGAGCGGTAAATCCTGCTGCCGGGTGACGATCGCCTACGGCCGGCTGTATGCGGTCACCAAGGACGAGATCTACTGCTTCGAGCCCATGAAAGAGGGAGAGAAACTCCCGGAGCCGCAGGCTGCCCCTGCTGAGCCGGCCGGCCCGTTGACCGCATTGGCCAAGCCATTTGGCGGAAAGCCCGGCACACCTGAAGCGGGTGACAAGCCCGAAGGCGGAACGGACTGGCCCATGTACGGCGGCTGCCCGGAGCGGTGCGGCCTGAAGGTGAAGATCGGTCTTCCCATCAAACCCGCCTGGAAATTTCAGACCGGTGGCAAGGTCAGGTCCAGTGCGGCCATTGCAGGAGGTGTGGCCTACGTCGGCAGCGACAGCGGAGAGTTCTTTGCCCTGGACCTCAAGACCGGACAGAAGAAGTGGCAGGCCGATATCGGTGCCCGTGTCAGGTGCGCCCCTGCAGTGGCCCCTTCGACCCTTCGGCTACGCTCAGGGACTTCGTCAGGCTCAGAGCAAGGCAAGGGAATCGTGGTCGTCGGCGCCGACGACGGTGTGCTGCGTGCCATTGATGCAGCGGACGGCAAATCAAAGTGGAAATTCAAAACCGCCGGACGCATCACGGCCTCGCCGGCCATCGTCGGGGAGCGCGTGGTCTTCGGCAGTTGGGACGGGCATTGCTATTGTATCCGGCTCTCCGACGGCAAGGAGTTCTGGCGCCATTGCGTGGGCGATCTGGGCGTGCGGGTGTATGCTCCGCCCGCTGTGGCTGCCGGCCGGGTTTATATCGGCGCGATCGAGGACTTCGAGCTCTACATGCTGGACCTGGGCACTGGCAAGCCCATGACCGGCTTCAAGAAGAACGGCCCTGGAAGGGATACCAAGACCACCCGGCTCGGGTCAGTCCAGGGCATTGCCGTGTACCGGGGGTTGATTGCGACCACCAGACGCGGCGGCTGGGGCTCGGGCAACGTGCTGGACGCAGCAAGCGGGAAGATCCTCAGGCAGTACGGCACCGTCTGCAGGGCATTGGATTCTCTGCCGGCCTTCAGCGGCGAGCAGATCTACCACCCCTGCTCCGCCGTGGGCACCGCCCTGACCGACGTCGCACCCAAATCCGGATCCAAGAAAAAACGTCTGGTCTCCTTCCGCAAGTCCGCCCTGAACGCGCCCCTGGTGAGCGAAGATCTCATGATTATCGGTACCGAGGCCGGCAGCCTGGCGGCCTACCGCCTGGGCGACAAGACACTGAAGCCCGTCTCGGAGTGGAAGAGCCCGAGCGGTGCGGAGATCCACACGGCTCCGGCTGCGGCCGGGGGATTCATTGTGGTCGGTTCGGACGATGGAAACATATACGGTTTTGCATATTCAAAGGCCGGATCAGGAAATGAAAAATAATTGTAGAATTTTCGAGACGTTTAATTATCGCAGCGAAAGGCCAATAATTCGGGAGTCACTCAATGGCACAAAGATCAGGAGCAGCAGCGGTTTTGTGCGTAATATGTATTTTTATTGCCAATATATGCCCTGCACAGGAATCTGCTGAAAACGGCTCAGAAAAGACTTATGAATGGCCCATGGTGGCCGGAGACGCCGCTTGGACCGGTTATTCGGCTGATCCGCGGGTCAAGCCGCCGTTCCGACTGAAGTGGGTTCACCAGACCGAGGGCACCATCGGCACCACTCCCATTGTGGCCGGTGGACGGGTCATAGCTTCCCCGCAGCAGGGGGCGCTGATCTGCCTGGACGCCGAGAACGGCCGGGTGCTCTGGGAACGGCAGATGGCCAGCAGCACCGCCAAGGCCTCCTCTGACGGCCGGCGGGTATTCGTGGCCCAAGGCGGGATCACCGTTTTGGACGCGGCCACCGGAAAGAAGCTCTGGAAGGCCGGCAGCCCCATTGTCGCCGGCTGGCGCGCGGCTCCGGCGTTCAAGGACGGCGTCGTGTACTGGGGCCTGCGCAAGGGCGGGAGCACCTACGTGGCCGGTTTCAAGGTCGAGGACGGAAAGAAGCTCTGGGAGGCCAAGGTGGGCGGGGCCAAGTGCTACATGTGCGCGCCCAGCGTCGGCGGCGGGCGGGTGCTGGTCACCACCACGATCGGCAAGAAGCCGGACGCCGCCCTGGCCCTCGACGAGAAGACCGGCCAGGAGAAATGGCGGGTTCCCGGGCTCTCGGCCAAACGGGCGATCAGCACTGACGGCAAGCGCGCCTACGTGGCCGACGCCATTCCCGGGGTCACCGCGCTGGATCTCGAGACCGGCGACAAGCTCTGGCACTGGGGCGGGGTCAAGAGGCGCAACGCCTTCTACACCAGGGAGCTGACCTGCCGCAACGCGCCGGGAGTGGCCTACGGGCGGCTGTACGTGAAGTCCTATTTCGGGTTCTTCAATGTCCTGAACCCGGCTACCGGCAAGGTGGACTGGTCCTTCGACGACGGCGCCGGCACCGGCTGCGCCATGCCCTCGGCGGCCGGCGGCTACATCTACTTCGGTACCGGCAACTATGCCCGCAAGACCGGTGGCGGGCGACTGGTTCATGCCATCGACCACAGGACCCACAAGTCGGTCTGGAGCTACCGCACCGGCGGCCGGATCTGCAGCGCGCCGGCCGTCGCCTACGGGCGCCTGTACGCGACCGGCAACGACGGGCGGGTTTACTGCTTCGAGCCCTGCCCTGCCGACTACCAGCCGCCCGTACCGCAGCCGCCGCCGGCCGAGCCCGCCGCGCCGCCGAAGCCCATGGCCGGCAAGTTTGAGGGTCAGCCCGGCACCGCCGGCACCGCTCCGGAGAAACCCCCCGGCGGGGAGGCCTGGCCCATGTACGGCGGTTGCCCGGCCCGCTGCGGTCTGGAACTCAAAATCGAGATGCCCATCAAGCCGGCCTGGAGCTTCAAGACCGGCGAGGGGGTGAGATCCAGCCCGGTCATCTCCGGGGGTACGGCCTACGTGGGCAGCGACGACGGCAAGCTCTACGCGCTGGAGCTCGCCACCGGCAAGGAGAGGTGGGCCGCCGAGATCGGCCTGCCAGTGAGGTGCGCACCGGCGGTCGCGGGCGGCCTGGTGATCTGCGGCGCCGACGACGGCATCCTCCGCGCCTTCGACGCGGCCAGGGGAGGCGAGCCCAAGTGGCAGTTCCGCACCGGCGGGCCAGTAATCGCCTCCCCCGGCGTAATCGGAGAACGCGTGGTCTTCGCGAGCCACGACCACCACTGCTATTGCGTTCGGCTTTCCGACGGACGGGAGTTCTGGCGCTTCAAGGCGGATCACGAGGTCCATACGCCGCCGGCCGTGGCTCGCGGGACGGTGTTCGTGGGCGACTGGATGTGGAAGCTCCACGCCCTGGACCTTGGCACCGGCAAGCCCCTGTCCGGATTCAAGGTCACCCGGGTGAGGGATCTCGGCCGCCCGGAAGGGATCGCCGTCTACCGGGGCGTGATAGGCATCACCAGCGGCGAGGACGAGGGCCGCGGGTGGGGGTTCGCCCTGGACGCCGACACCGGAAGATCTCTCGCGTCGACCAGGCTGGGCCCGACCTTCGGCGCTCCCGCCTTCGGGGGCCGGTTCATGTTCCTTCCCGCCGTCTGGAGGTCGCTGGCCCTGATAGACCTGCAAGCCGGGAAGACCGGCAGCAGCCGGCTGCAGTGCCGCGAGCCCATGATAGAAACCCCGCTGGTGGCCGGAAACGTGATGATCGCAGCCACCAAGCGGGGGGCCGTCAGGGCGCTCAACATCACTGACGGGAAGGAACCGGCCAAGACGCTGTGGGAGTGGAAGTCGCCCGGCGGCGGCAAGATCGCAACTGCCCCCGCAGCGGCCGGCGGATTCATCGTGTTGGGTTCAGACGATGGAAACATATACGGTTTTGCATATTCAAAGGCCGGATCAGGAAATGAAAAATAATTGTAGAATTTTCGAGACGTTTAATTATCGCAGCGAAAGGCCAATAATTCGGGAGTCACCCAATGGCACAAAGATCAGGAACAGCAGCGGTTTTGTGCGTAATATGTATTTTTATTGCCAATATATGCCCTGCACAGGAATCTGCTGAAAACGGCTCAGAAAAGACTTACGAATGGCCCATGATCGCGGGAAATTCGGGTTGGACCGGCTACTCGCCCGACCCGAGCGTCAAGCCGCCGTTCCGGCTGAAATGGGCCACCCAGCCCGGCGGCGGCGCCGGCAACCTGCTGGTGGCCGACCGCAAGGTATTCTCCGGGGGGTGTTGCCTCGACGCAGAGACCGGCGAGGTGCTGTGGAAGGCCCGCATCGATAGCCCAAAGTCAACCTACCACAAAGGCCGACTCTATACCTGCAGGGGTTCAGTGACTTCATACGACGCGGCCACCGGAAAGAAGTTGTGGTCAAAGCCCGGTTTCACCATACCGCGCGCGCGCACAGTCATGACGGTGTGCGCCGGCACCATCTATGTCGGCCGGATCAAGGAGCGTGAAGGCAAGAAGTTTTGCTTTGCCAACGCGCTGGACGCGGAAACCGGCAAGGAAATCTGGTCCACGCCGTTGGTCGCAGTGAAAAAGGCGAAGTCTGGGGGCTACGAGCTGGGCATGGGAATGGGGGCGCCGACCGTGGGAGGAGGGATGGTTCTGGTTCCCACCCACAGTCCCAAGATGGTTTTCGCACTGGATCAGAAGACAGGCAAGGAACTCTGGCGCCAGGAAGAGGCTACTGCGAAGTATGCGCTTGGTACAGACGGCAAGACTGTTTGGGCAGCCGACTATTCCCAGGGGCTCTGGACCCTGGACGCGAAGACCGGCAAGAAGCTCTGGCACTGGGGTGGCTGCGACAAGGGCGCCGGTAAAGCCAACTATCAGATAACGGGCACCACCAGATACCCGCCTGTCGTCGCCTATGGGATACTCATCACATGCAACTACGGCCGGCGTTACACGGCGCTGGACGCCAAGACCGGTAAGCAGCTCTGGATCGCCGGCGACAGCAAGGCACACGTATGGGCCGGCAGCTGTGGGCAACCCACAGCCGCCGGCGGCTACATATTCACCAACGGCACTGTCGGCAAGGACTTCAACGGCCCCAAATATCGCTGGGCAGCGTATGCTCTCGATCACAAGACTCAAAAGGTTGTCTGGCGCCACCCCACAAGCGGCAAAGCCTGCCACAGAATTGCGATCGCCTACGGTCGACTGTATGTCCCCTCCCACCATGAAATTTCCTGCTTCGAGCCGGTCGGTCCCGACTGCAAGAACGAGCCACAGCCCGCCCCGGCAGAACCAGCTGAGCCGCTTGCGGCTCTTGCCAAGCCCTTCGATGGCACACCGGGAACTGCCGAAGCCGGAGGCAAACCCAAGGGCGGGACAGACTGGCCGATGTACGGCGGTTGCCCGGCACGATGCGGACTGGAACTGAAGATCGGCCTGCCGATCAAGGAAGCCTGGAACTTCAATACCGTTGGCAAGGCGAAGTCGAGCCCGGTGATTGCCCAGGGGATCGTCTACGCCGGCAGCGACAGCGGGGAGTTCTTCGCACTGGATTTGGCCACGGGCAAGAAGAAGTGGAGTGCGGAGATCGGTTCGTGGGTGCGCTGCGCACCGGCTGTGGCCGACGGCATTGCTGTTTGCGGTGCCGACGACGGCATACTCAGAGCATACAATGCAAAGACCGGCAAGCTCAAGTGGCAGTTCCGTACTGCGGGACGGATTCGGTCCTCCCCGGCAATCGTCGGGGACCGCGTCGTGTTCGGCAGCTGGGACGGGCGTTGCTACTGCGTCAGGCTCACGGACGGCAAGGAATTCTGGCGCTGGCGGGTTGGTGATCCCGGCGTGCGGCCCTGCGCACCGGCGGCCGTGGCCGGGGGCCGTGTCTATGTCGGTGCGTGGGAAGATCGCAAGATTCACGCTCTGGACCTGGGAACAGGCAAGCCCATGGCGGGTTACAAGACAAGGAGCGGTTACGGCACCAAGGTCGGCCTGGTGGAAGGGCTGGCGCTTTATCGCGGCCTGGTCGTGACCTGCAGGGCCGCTAGCAGCGGCCAGCTGATCGACCCGGCCAGCGGCAAGGTATTGTGCAAGGCGCTGGGCCGGCGCTCTTCGGCGCTTCCCACACTACCCGCATTCAGCGGCGAGATGGTTTACTGCAACACGTCATCCCGCGGAGCAAGCCTGCAGGAAGCGCTGTCGACAGCTAAGGGCGCAAAGAAGAAACGCCGGCTGGCCCTGTTAAAAAAACCTGCACTGAATGCGTCCCTCGTGTGCGGTAATCTGATGGTTGTTGCCACCGGTAAAGGCACCGTCGAGGCGTATCGCTTGCCGGATGAAAAGAGTGAAGACCGCGCAAAACTCGTCTGGGACTGGAAAAGCCCGAGTGGCGCGGAGATTCACACCGCGCCTGCGGCGGCCGCAGGTTTCCTGGTCATGGGCTCGGATGACGGAAATGTGTATGGGTTCCGTTATGGTGAAGAGTGAGTGGTGAGTATCGTGTACAGTTAGGAGGGTGAAGACATGGTTTCGATGAAGAGTGTGGGAACTTTGCTGATTTTGTCCGCGGTCTTTCTGTTGGCGGTCTCGCCAGCCAATGGCGCAGAGCCCCGGGAGCCCGGACTACCGGCCTTCCCGGGTGCAGAGGGATTTGGCGCAGTCTCCAAGGGCGGGAGAGGGGGTCGGGTCATCAAGGTGACCAACCTGAATCCCAAGGGACCGGGATCGCTTCAGTGGGCCTGCGACCAGGAAGGCCCGCGAATTGTGGTCTTTGAGGTCAGCGGGCTGATCGTAGCACCAGGTAAGGGCCAGCACCAGAGAATCATGGTAAAACACCCCTATCTCACCATTGCGGGTCAGACAGCGCCCGGGGCGGGCATTACCATCCAGGGCAAGCTGAGCATGTATGGAGGCATCAGAGGCGGCGCCAAGCAGCTTCACGATATCACGGTCCGTTTCCTTCGGATGCGGCCCAGGAAGTATCCTCCCTTTGTGACGGGTGGTCGCTCGTTTGAAACAGGGGATATAGATCGGTTCATTGCCGATCATATCTCTGTTGCATGGGGTGTTGACGAAGAGATGGGTTTGGGAAAGTCATGGAGCTTTACGGTTCAATGGTCCACGGTCGAGGAATCCGCCATATCCTTTGAAGGCACGGGCCAGCACAATTACGGGGTCCTGGTTGGCTACAGCAAGACGGGAAGTGTCACGTTGCACCACAATCTGTTTGCCCATCATTCTGAACGGGCTCCGTTGTGCGGTCTGGAGGTCATGGATTACCGCAACAATGTAATTTACAATGTTGGCGCCGCCATACAGTCGCATCCTGCGAGTAAGAACCTGCGCCGTCGTGGCAAGCCGTTTCGGATAAACGTTGTCGGCAATTACTTCAAGGGCGGGCCGGGCGGCCCAAACGGGCCCCGATGTTGTGCGCCGCCGACAACGCGGACACGACCCGGGATCTCGGGCAGATTTGAACTGTACGCAACGGACAACTTTTTTGACTGGTCGACCGGAAACCGCGGCGATTCCGGGGAAAGAGGCGAATCGTTTGAGTACCAATATAAGGGTTTCAGGGCCGATAAGCCGTGGCCGGCGCCCCCTGTTAAGACACGTACTGCCAAAGCGGCATACAGCGAGGTGCTTGCACACGCAGGGTGTCTTCCCCGCGATGCGGTCACAAGGCGGACGGTTGAAGAAACAGAGCGCCGTACAGGGTTCTGGGGCAGGACAGACCCTGAAGAGGGCCTTATGGATGGGCTGAGCCCTGGTAAGGCGCCAGCCGACTCTGATGATGACGGCATGCCGGATGAATGGGAAAAGGCACACGGTCTCGGTCCCAAGGATCCGGCAGATGCGAATAAGATCGTTCCGGCAGGTGCATCCAAGGGCGACCGTCATAAGGGGTATACCTATATTGAGTTCTATATCAACGATCTTGCGGACAGGCTGATCGAACGGGCCATTACAGAGGCAAAGGCCAACAAGGCGGCTGGGGCCACAACACGCCCAAGGCCCAACTACGATCCTCCTGAGGCGAATCTGCGACCGCGACAAAGGGACGCGCAGCATCCTGCGACCCCGGCCAGTCGAAAGTCGAAGGTAAGAACAGGTCGCAAGTCATCGATTGCTGCCGGGGCTGCGCAGAGTATGTTGGTTAGAGCGGACAGCACTGTATGGTCATGGGGCGTGAACTGGCGCGGCCAGCTCGGTGACGGCACAGGAAAGGACAGCAATCTTCCTGTTCAGGTCATGATAAAGGAGAACGCGCCATTGACACATGCGATGAGGGTTTCGTCCAGCGGTGCGCATGCTGCGGCTGTGTTGAATGACGGCAGCGTATGGTGTTGGGGACACAACAATTACGGCCAGATCGGCAGCGGTGCTGCAGGCAAATCGGCCCTGTTTGCCACCCAGGTAAAGGGACCCGACAGCCAGGGTTTCCTTACAGATATTGCTGCTGTATCTGCAGGCTGCTATCATTGCGTGGCGGTCAGAAGAGACGGCACAGTATGGGCATGGGGTCTTAACGACGACTGCCAGCTCGGCGACGGGACCGGGAAAGACCAGCCGGTGCCTGTCGCGGTCAAGATGAGTGGCGACAAGGGGGCAGCGGCAATGACCGAGGTGATTGACGTTGCAGCCGGCGCCAAGCACAGCGTAGCCCTTCGGACGGATGGGTCAGTATGTGCCTGGGGGGATAATCTTCTTGGTCAATGCGGGGACGGGACAGCTGAGGACAGACCCTTTGCAGTAAAGGTAAAATCCCTTGGCACTGTAACATCGATTGCTGCAGGCTGGTTTCACACCCTGGCGCTCAAGGCTGACGGCACAGTCTGGGCATGGGGCTACAATCACTTTGGCCAGCTTGGGGACGGGAGCGAAAAGGACAGGCGCATACCAATCCAGGTCAGGGGACCAGAGGGCAAGGGGTTTTTGACCGACGTGGCGGCCATAGCGTGTGGCGGTCGGCACAGTCTTGCGCTGAGGAAGGACGGTACGGTGTGGACCTGGGGGATAAATTATTTCGGGGAATTGGGGTTGGGGAGAGGCTGGTGTTGCAACGAGGACAGGGAGGTCATCGGAGAACGTCAGCATTTTCCTGTCCAGGTGAAAGGGGTCAGGGACAAGGGGTTCTTGACAGGGGCAGTTGCCATTGCCGGCGGCGGCGCCCATAGTGCGGCGAAACTGGGAAATGGAACCATTGTGAGCTGGGGGAACAATATTCGCGGACAGATGGGGGACGGCACGAGAGATGCGTGGCTGAAAGACGGCGAGTACGTGAAGCAGGGCAAAAGGAGCAACAAGCAGATGCGAAAGGAAGTGGGTGCCCGGCTGTCAGTGAACCGGCCCTGGCCAATACCCGCGAAACTGCCGTGACCTTTGGAGGTGAGGCGATTGTAGTCAGGGGACGCAATCCGCTTCTCGGTGCTCTGCACCTGCGACTTCCGGTTGCGTCCCCTTTGCGCTTCCCGTCTTCGGGCACGCCATAGCGCTTCCTTCAGCGCGACGGTGGCCGGACATGTCCCCTTATAAAATCCGGGTATTATATTGGCATTTTAAGTATTATCTGGTAAAATTGTTTTCTGCATATTCCTATTTAAAAAAATATTTTTTTTGTAGCATATTACCTTTTGAGGTGATATTATAATAGGATCCGGATTTTGCACAAAGAACGCACTTCCTGAGCAGATCTGATTGCTTCTGGGCTTGTCTCGGGGCAAAATCCGGGTAGAACCTTGACATAGGAGAATGCAGAATGGTATCCGATGTCTCTGAAAACAGAACGGACAGGGAACTTCTGACAGAATATGCTTCTACAGGGTCTGAATCTGCTTTCTCTGAGATCCTAAGACGTCATTCTGGAATGGTTTTCAACGTCTGCCTCAGGTATTTAAAAGACACCCATGCTGCTGAAGACGCAGCACAGGCAGTTTTCTTAATTCTGTTAAAAAAATCAAAAAAACTCTCTTTAAACATCATTCTGGGGCGCTGGTTATATAAGACCGCACGTTTCACATCCATGACAATGGCAAGGAACCGCAAACGTGCAGCAGAACATGAAGGAAAGGCAGGACAAATGAAATATTCAGAAACTGATCGTGATACACCCTCCTGGGAACAGGTTCGTCCGCATATCGACAAGGCGATGGAAAGCCTGACGAACGCGCAAAGAGATGTTATTGTGCTTCGATACCTCGAACAGCGATCCGAACAGAATGTATGCAGAGAACTCAATTGGAGCAGATCCAGGGTATCGGTTACTCTTACCCGCGCTTTGGCCAGCCTCAGGAAAAAACTTGGGAAACAGGGCGTCACAGTATCGTCAGCAGCCCTGGGTATATTTTTAAGCCAAAACGCTGCTGAAGCTGCTCCGGCTAAGCTTGTATCTTCAATACATTCCACATCTATCGGCAATAAAGCTCCGTCATCGGCTTCTGAAGAGCTATCAAATGTTGTCATTAAATCCCTGACCATGATGAAAGTCAAACTCATATCAGGAATCCTCGCTGTTACTGTATTTGCAGGCATCGGGGCAGCTGCTGTCACCAGATTGACTTCAGATAAAACACCTCCGGCCACCTCTACTGAACCTGAGATAACAACTGTATCACTGACCGGCTCGGAGCATTTTATATTAAACACGAAAAGTTTTTGGCGGTGCTTTGTGGTACGCGGAAGCGAACTGGTCAGAAAAGCTTCCGGCGGTCTTGCATACCTGTATGAATTGAATCCCTCGGAACGTGTAAGGGTAAGGAAGAAATCCGTAATGAAGCTGGTCGAATTGGATAAACCGGAGTATACCCCCCTGCCTGCTTCCGGATGGATGAAGCCGGATTTTGATGACAGTGCATGGATCCGGTCAAAAGGCCCCTTCTATCTGACCAAGACAAAACCAACCGTAAATGCCTACCGTCAACTGTCTATGATATGCCTGCGCGGCACGTTTTCAGTACCGGATCCGGCCAAAGCTGACGGGCTTAGGTTGTCCCTCAGTTTCCAAGGCGGTGCAGTGATCTATCTGAACGGCAGGGAGATGACAAGGAAATACATGCCTGCAGGAAAAAACAGCATTGATACTCCTGCTGAAGATTATCCTGAGGAAGCCTTTGTACGCCCGGACGGGTATGTACTGGATAATGCAAGGGACAGCAAGGCTTTTCCAGAACGTTTTGCAAAGCGTGTACGCTGTATTGAAAAATATCCAATACCGCGTTCCATGCTGCGCAGAGGCGTCAACATTCTGGCGATTGAGGTTCACCGTTCCCCCGCACCTGAAGTAATGTTCACCGGAAAAGCAAAAAAGGGGCTGAGGCGTTACTGCTGGTGGCCCAGGATCTCCGTACAGAAAATCGAACTGACCGTTCCTGCAAAAGCAACGGTCATTCCGAATATTAAACGTCCCAAGGGGTTCCAGGTCTGGAACAGCAACCTTTTATCCCCGGTCTATTCCGGAAAATATGGTGATCCCAATGAAAGGATAAGGCCGATCAATATCTGCGGAGTCTGCAACGGTGTTTTTTCCGGACAGATCGTTGTCAGTTCAACTGAAAACATCGAGGGACTGAATGTATCAGCAACGGATCTCACAGGGCCCGGTATCATACCCTCTTCAGCCGTACAGGTCCGGTATGCCGTGACAGGAGGCAGACAGCAGAATTGGTTCGATATACTGGAGGATTCACCGCCGGAACAGGTTGCCGTTGACACGAAATACGGTGTTGCAATACAGCCGGTCTGGTTCAGTGTGAAAGTACCGCGTAACGCACAGGCAGGCGATTATAAAGGAAATGCAACGGTTTCTGTCAGCGGCTCCGAACCGATACATGTCCCCATACATCTGAAGGCCATTGGATGGCGCCTTCCTGACCCTCAGGATTTCGCGACCCACGTTGGGCTCGTCCAGTCCCCCGACTCGGTGGCAATGCGGTACAGCGCTGCCATGTGGTCCAAAGAGCACTGGAAACTGCTGGAAAAGACCTTCCAGCTCCTCGGGGAACTCGGTACGGACGTCGTCTACATTCCCATGCTTCGACATACTCATTTCGGCAACGAGCACAGTATGGTCCGATGGACGAAAGGTCCGAACGGCACTTTGAAACCTGACTTCAGCATAGCCGAGAAGTACCTGGATTTGGCTGTAAAGCACCTCGGCAAAGTCCCGGTGGTCACGCTCTACTGCTGGGAGCCGCTTCGCAAGCTGGGCGACAGTCCCCACGGGCCGGGCAGTTTGGACAGGAAAATCCTTATCAGCATCACTGATCCTGCTACAGGCAACCTTGATTCAGCCGAAGGCCCTGCCTGGGGAACACCGGAATGCCGTGCGTTCTGGACCGAGGCTTTTGCCGGTATGAAAGAAGTGCTTGAAAAGCGGGGACTGGCCGAATCAATGATGATCGGCATCTTTACCGACTTCCCCCCTTCAAAGGAAGCTGCCCAGGACTTGGCTGCGGCAGCACCTGATGCGAAGTGGGTGGTCCAGACGCACGGAGTCAGATCCAGCATCCTGGGTCACTCTGTAGGATATGCTACCACTCCCCGGCGCGGCATATCCGGGCTTGTGGACCCGGCACTCAGAGGAAAACGCGCATATGGGTGGAGGGATTGTCCGTTCATCTTCGCCAAGTGTCCCCGGGGTGAACTCAAGGAGTGGGCACCCCTTCCAGCCTATTACAGCTATGCTGAGACATGGATAGCAGCCATAGGCCGCGGGGGCAGGGGCTCCTGCGGTTTCGGCCGGATCGGCGCCGACTTCTGGCGGGTTATGAAAGACAATAAGGGCGGCAGCCTTATAGTCAACCGCTTCGCTTCCGACTCGACATGGGGAACACTGACCCTGGGCTATCAGGCCCCTCTTGCGATACTGGGAGCCGGTATAAAAGGACCGATTGCCACTGTACGTTCAGAGGTCCTGCGTCAGGGCCTGCAGGAGGCTGAGGCCCGGATATTCCTGGAGAAGGCTCTAACCGATGAAACCAAAAAGGTTAAGATCGGAAAGGAACTTGCCGACCGCTGCCAGGGACTGCTTGACGAGCGTGTCCGGAATATACTGAGGGCTGGCGGCAGGATGGAACATCATGATACTGTTGACTGGTTCTGGTTCGTCAGCTCGGGTTGGCAGAAAAGAGCGCAGGAACTTTATTCGGCTGCAGCAGAGGTTGCAGATAAACTGAAATAACAGACAGAACAAGGAGATATATCATGCGGTATATTGTAAGGACTCTGACAGTACTGGCGGTTTCGCTCGGAATGTTTGCATGCTCTGCAGCTCAAGCACAGGATAAGGATGCTCTTCTCCCCGCGTTCCCTGGTGCCGAAGGCTTTGGGGCAGTCAGCACGGGCGGCCGCGGGGGGGCGGTACTTCACGTCACCAACTTGAATGACTCGGGTGAAGGAAGCCTGCGATGGGCATTGACTAAAGTAAAGGGGCCGAGAATAGTTGTGTTTGACGTAGGCGGGCTTCTTGATCTGAAGAGGCCGATTACAGTCCCCGCACTGAAGAAGAGTCTGGATCCCCACGATTACAGTGATTACACAATAGCCGGTCAAACCGCCCCCGGGGGCATAACACTGAATAAGGGATTTTCAGCTTCCGGCCATACGTACTGGAACGACAACTGGACCAGGAACTTCATTATCAGGCACATCAGGGTAAGGGGATACAATAAAGGAGGAGACTCAATCGGTTTGTATCATGCTACTGATTGTATTCTGGACCATGTTTCCGTATCTGCAGGCTGTGATGAGACTATAGATGCTTCCGGTGCTACACGTTATACGATCCAGTGGTTTACTGCCGAAGAATCGGGTTGGGGTGACCAGGGGCAAAAATCCGGAAGCGGAGGCCTGAACCATAATTTCGGGCCGTTTCAGGCTTATAATACTGAGGCCAGGTCAAACTTCCATCATGTGCTTATGACTCATCATAGAAGCCGCTCGCCTTATATACATGCCATAGGGAAAAAAAGCACCACAATGCAGTTTGATATACGCAATTGCGTTATTTATAATGCGTTGATGGGTACCAGGCTGCAGGGCCCTTTCAAGGTCAATGTAATTAATAACATTTATATCATAGGCCCGGACAAGGCGGGAGGTCAATTAAGCGGTCCGCGGGAAACCGGTTATTATTCCGGGAATCTTCAGTATCCCAGAAAAGGAGAACCGGTCAAGATTCCCTCTAAAGGCGGCAAGAGGACAGAGCCATGGCCGTGGATCTCTGTGACAACAGAAACGACTGAGGACGCGCTTGAATCGGTCCTGAACAAGGCCGGAGCCTGGCCGAGGGATGCCACGACCAGGAGAACAATGAAGGAAGTCAGGACAAGAACAGGCAAGAGAAGCTGTCACGGCCCTATTGAACCCTTGCTTGAACGAAGAGACGGACCGACATCCGAGAAATATGACAAAGACAGGGACGGCATGCCTGACGCCTGGGAGAAAGAACACGGCCTCGACCCTGCCGACCCTGAGGACAGGAACAAGACCGTGCCCGCCGGCGCCAGTCCCGATGACAGGCACAAGGGCTACACATATGTGGAATACTATCTCAATGAACTTGCCGACAGCATCGTGGGAAAATCCTTAGGCCCGACCTATACCATCAAGACCAGCATCTTTCCCCCTGATGCAGGAATCATCAATGCGCAAAGGGCACCCCGAGAAAATATCAGCTATAACAGGCCTTATGTTTACGGGGTAATCGAATGGGGTGAAGAGGAATACAATGAGGGCTCAACCGTGGTCATGCGCGCAAAGGCCAAGCCCGGGTACGTCTTTTCTCACTGGGAAGGCAAGCCGGTGGAGGGCCTCACTTCCAGCAGGATAAGCTTTCCCGCTCTCTGTGATGTTGATGTAACTGCTCATTTTGAACTTCGGGATAAACGCTGCCATGTTGCTGTGTCGGTTTCGCCCGCCAAGGCGGGAAACGCGGCAGGCATAGGAGAATACCGGGAAGGAGAAATAGTCACCCTGGCCGCCTACGCCAGTAAGGGACATAAATTCAAACGGTGGATCGGAGGTCCCCTGGACAAAAAGGCAAACCCGGTGATCCAGTTTGCGGCCTCCGGGGATCTTGACATCACTGCTGAATTTGAATCCGGCAATGGCGGGGACTTTCTCATAGACGACTTTAATGACCAGAATAAAGACTCCCTTTGGAATGATTCTTCAGGAAAGCCCAAGCAATGGACCGGCAGGGCTGAATTCGCCAAGATATCTGAGGGAGACTACGCGCTCACAGGCGGCTATGATGCATTCAGTCTGGGGGGCAAAGGAACTGGAACTGTAAAAATACCGGAAGGAAGCACAGTGCTGAAATTCAGGGTGTGCAATATTGACAAAGAGAAAGAGGCCAATGTTTCAAACAGAAGCGAATATTCGAACATGCGAAGGGCTCATTATCTCAAGTGGGATAACTGGAAAATAAGCATGTGGTATTCAGAACCGCTAAGATTTCCTGTCATCCCTCCGGGTGAATCCGCGGTGATGGAAATACCCCTTGCTCTCTTGAAGAATTCCAGCATGACACGCAGGGCAAGGCCTAATGATAAACTTGAAAAGGCATTTACCTTCTTCTATTTCTCAGGATATTATCCAAAGAGCAGAAGCCCTCTGTGGAACGCCCATATTGCCATGGATGATGTTTCGTTCGGCAGGGCATCCGGAGAGCCTATTTCCGCCCCGAACCTTCCTCCGGTGGCACATGCGGGAAGAGACCAGATTGCCAGAGACATAGACGGGGACGGAAAGGAACTCATATGGCTCAACGGGTATAACAGTTATGACCAGGATGCAGGCCTTATAAAATGGATATGGACAGAGAACGGCAAGGAGCTTGCAAAGGGTTTTGCTCCCGGCGTGGAATTGCCCGCAGGGAAGCATACGCTTACCCTTACTGTAACAGACGAATCAGGTGCTGCATCCGAGGACAGCGTAAGCATTACTGTCTTAGAGAAGGAATGACCATAAGTGCATGACTTGGAAAAACTCACCAAGTACCTCATAGTATAGATAACAAACTCCGAATTTGTAGTCTTTTATGAATCGAAGGAGACACATAATGGTTAATCCCTGGTTACGTTACCTGATGTGTGTTGGTGTTTCTGTGATGCTTCTTGCAGCGTTTACGTTCGACGCTGCATTCGCCGACGAAAACAACATACCTGCCTTCCCGGGCGCGGAGGGGTTCGGCGCGAAATCCATCGGCGGCCGCGGAGGTAAGGTGCTAAAGGTCACCAACCTCAACGCAAAAGGCCCTGGGAGTTTCCAGGCGGCCTGCGCGGCCAGCGGGCCGCGCATCGTGGTCTTCGATGTCAGCGGGGTCATCAAAAACAACGTACGCATCACGGATCCCAACATTACCATCGCCGGTCAGACCGCGCCGGGAGCAGGCATCACCCTGGAAGGCAGACTGATGTGCGGTGGGATGCGCAGTGGGCCGCATGATATAATCATCCGCTTTCTGCGATGCCGGCCCAGCTACGGCATCGCCGGCGGCGGCAGCGGTGACTGTACCCAGCTAGGTGCGACGCAGCGGTTGATCCTCGATCACCTGTCGGTTTCCGGCGCTACCGACGAGAGCATGGACTTCTGCGGCAGCAAGGACTTTACTGTGCAGTGGTGCGCCATCGAGGCATCACGGGTTGCCTACGAGGGCAGTGGCCAGCACAACTACGGCATGATCATGGGCTACACCGCCGGCGACGCGACCTTGCATCACAACCTGTTTGCCCACCACTCCGAACGCGCACCGCTCTGCGGGCTGGACACGCTCGACCACCGCAACAACGTGATCTACAACGTGGCTTCGGCGATCCAATATCACCCCATCAGAATGAACAGACGAAAGAGAATGTATCGCCTGAACCTGGTGGGCTGCTATTTCAAGGACGGCCCTGCCGGCCCCATCGGTGCCCGGCCCTGGCTGACACCCCTCAACCAGGCCGAACCAGGCATCCATGGCTGGAAGAACGTGCAGGTCTACGGCAAAAACAACTACTGGACCCGCACCGGCAAGTACCACGACTACGATCCCAAGCTGGAGGCGACCACAAAGCTCGGCTCTAAGTACAGGACAGATGAGCAATGGAAGGTCGCGCCGGTGACCACCCACAAGGCCGAGGAGGCCTACCGGCTTGTCATGGCTCAGGTCGGTTGCCTGCCGCGCGACGCGATCAGCAAGCGGACGATCAGAGAGGTACGCACCGGCACGGGCTATTGGGGCACGCACCCGCCCGCCGGCGGGCTGATGGAGGGGCTTACTCCCGGCAAGGCACCAAAGGATTCCGACGGCGACGGTATGCCCGACGAGTGGGAGACGGCTCACAAACTCAATCCCAACGACGCGTCGGACAACAACAAAATCGTCCCCGCCGGCGCCTCGAAGGACGACCGGCACAAGGACTACACCTGGATTGAGTTTTACATCAACGAACTGGCCGACAAGCTGATCGAGGATGCCCTGGCCAATGTCGAGAAAATCAAAGCGCCCGCCGGGATCAAGCGGACAACCGTCGCGGCCGAGGCCGGTAAGAAAGTGCGGCGCGCAGGTCCCGCCCCGACGCTTCGCGCTCCGCTTGCCGCCGGCGCGGGGCAGACCACTGTTATCAAGGATACCTATGTTTGGGCCTGGGGACTCAACTGGCGTGGCGAGCTTGGCGACGGCACTGACAGGGACTCCTCCGCCCCGGTGCTGGTCAAGGAACCAGACGGGGCGGCTTCGCTGAAGAATCTGTTGGCAGTCGTCTCCGACGGTGCGCACGTTGCGGCCCTTCGCGAGAACGGGACCGTCCTCTGCTGGGGCTTCAACCAGTACGGCCAGGTCGGCATCGGAACCGCCGCCGACAAACAGATACTGCCCACGCCGGTCAAGGGGCCGGGCGGGAAGGATACGCTTGACGGGGTGAGCACTATCGCAGCCGGCGGCTACCACACGCTGGCGGTGCGTTCGGGCGGCACCGTCTGGGCTTGGGGCTGCAACATGGACGGCCGCCTGGGCGACGGCACCACGACCGACCGGCACACGCCGGTCGAAGTCAAGGGAATGAAGAGCGTCATCGCCGTGTCCGCCGGGATCAAGCACAGCCTGGCGCTCAGGGCCGACGGCACGGTCTGGGCCTGGGGTGACAACCTCTACGGCGAGCTTGGCGACGGGACGGTCAGGGACAGTTTTGTCCCGGTCAAGGTTTCGGGCCTGTCCGGGGTCAAGGCCGTCGCCGCCGGCTGGCACCATAGCATAGCCCTCAAGAAAGACGGCACGGTCTGGGCCTGGGGCTGTAATCACTTCGGCCAACTCGGTGACGGGACCGAACTGGACCGCAAGGTGCCGGTACAGGTCAGGAATCTGACCGACGTCAAGGCCATTGCCGCCGGCGGGTTGCACAGCCTGGCGATCAAGGAGGACGACACGCTCTGGGCCTGGGGCTGGAACTACCGCGGCCAACTTGGCGACGGAAGCTTGACCGACCGGAGCACCCCAGTGCAGGTCAAGGGGCCGTACGGGAAGGGCTTCATCCAGAAGGTCGCGGTCGTCGACGGCGGCGGGGCGCACAGTGCTGTGCTCGTGGCCGACGGGACACTGCTGGTCTGGGGCGACAACTTCCGCGGCCAGATCGGAAACGGCACGATCGGGATCACCTGGGCACTGAACGGAGAGTTCTTTGATCACAAGACGGCCATGAAGAAGAAGCTGTACACAAAGGGAGCAATCAAGGTGCCCGGCCCGCCCTGGCCGGTGGCGATCGGCCTGCCGAGTCTGCAGGAGACCAGTGTGTTGGAGGAACTCGACCGGATCGAACCCGGCTCGGCGGTGAAGGCCCCCAAGGTAATCGGGCATCTGTCCGCAAAGGCCCCCCGGTTGCGCTGTGCGGCTGTGGCCGCCCTGGGAAGAATCGGCCCTAAAACTGAAGGTGTGGTCGATGCGCTGGTCCGTACTCTCGGTGACCGGGAGCAGCGTGTCCGCCTGGACGTGATCAAGGTGTTTACCGGTTTCGATCCGGCGTCCGCGGGGCTTATCCCTGCTCTGGTTGATGTTCTTGATGACAAGGACTACGCCGTGCGTCGTGCTGCGATCAAGGCATTGGGCAATTTCAAGGAGGCCGCGGCGGAGGCGGCGCCGGCCATCTGGGCGATTGCCAAGAGGGGCCGCGAGGATGGCCTCAGCGGTGAGGCCTTCGACATGCTGAGTCTCATCGGGGCAGCCGCCGAACCGATGCTGTCCAAGGCCCTTACCGAATTGAAGGACCCATTCATTCGTACCCGGGCTGCCCTGACTCTGGCCTACATGGGCGTTAAAGGTGTCAAGGCGATCCCGGCGCTGATCAAGGCGCTGGACGACACCGAGATGATGGTCCGCAAACACTCGGCCTGGGCGTTGAGCAAGATGGGGCCGGCGGCCAAAGAGGCGATTCCTGCGCTGAAGAAGGTGTTGAACGACCAGGATCCAGGAGTGAGGGCCAATGCGAAGGCCGCCATCAAAAATATAGAAGGCGGCAAGTGAAGGAGATGGCTATGTACTCGAATCCGGATCCGTCCGCGCGAAAAGATAACTTGTCTATCGAGTATCGGAGGAAAACAAATGGTCTCATGTGTAAAAACAGGGGTTCTGGTCTTACTGATACTTGTTTTGGGAGCTGTATCTTCTCAGGCTGAAACCATCCCGAAAGGTGCCGTTCCCGAGCTGACGCGCGACTATAAATACTGGCGAGGTGCATACGAGAAAACCCCGGGACCGTTTCTCTGCACAAGGCCGGACGTTACGGGCGTGACCGTGGTCTGCGACCGCTGGCCGGACACCTCCGACCTCCGCCAGTTCTGCCTGGATGCCATCCGCCTTTCGGGCGCCAAAACCGATCATGAGAAGGCCCTGGCCGTCTGGCGCTGGATGCGCCGGGTCAAGTCGCAAACCAACGGCCAGGCGCCCACCGACCCCTTCAACCCTGAACGGGCCCTGGCAACAGTGTGGGATCCGATCAAAATCATGAACGTCTACGAAGCGCATTGGTGCAGCGGCCTGGCCCGGGTGACCGCGCTCATGTGGCGGGCGCTGGGCTACGAGGGACATGCGGTTCACCGTACAAGCCACGGCATGGCCGGGTTATGCTACGAGGACTTCGACGGCGTAACCCGCCCCCACCTCTTTGACTGCAACTTTGGCGGGTTCACCCTGGACCGGGCCGGCAAGCGCGTGCTCGGCATGGACGAGTTCAGCACCGACTACTATCAGTGGATGCACGTCTGGTACTACGGCGAGCCCTGGCCCATGCCCACCCACCGGGTAGACCTGGCCATGCGCAGGGGCGAGAGTCTGAAGCGCATCTGGGGTAACTGGGGCAAGCCCTTTCACGACAACGCCTCCGCCAAGGCGGACAGGAAGACTCGCAGGGAATACGAGAAAGGACCCTATCCGGTCACTTACGGCAACGGCCTGTGGATCTACCGACCGGACCTCTCCTCGGCCGACTGGACCGGGGGCCTTGCCGATTCACCTGAGGGCATAGCCGCAGGCAAACTCCAGCCCGCTGCGGCCGGAAAACAGGCCAGCGTGACATGGCATTTCAGGACGCCCTACATCGCGGTCGAAGCCGAGGTCGAGATCGCGGCCTTCCGTAAGAGCGACGCCGACGCGCTGAAGCTCTCGCTCTCCGTGGACGGCGGCAAAACGTGGAAACCGTGCTGGAGCGCACCTGCGGGCAGTATCGGCGAGCAGACCTTCACCGTCACGCTCGACCAGAAGTTCAAGATCGTCCCGGGCAAGTGGAAGGTGCCCGAGGACTTCAACTCGCCCTTCGGCCGCTACGCCTTCCGCCTGAAACTGGACATGCTGGCCAAGGAGTCACCTGCTGACTGCGAAGTGAAAGGCATCACCTTCAAGACCACCGTGCAGCAGGCGATCCGCTCGCTGCCTCAGCTCTGGCCGGGCAAAAACAGGATAACCGTGAAGGGACAACTGGAGAAGGATGCCGCGATCAAGGTGACGTATATCTGGGATGACCCTGAGGGCAAGGCCTGGAAGAACGTCACCATCGCGGAGACGCTCCCCTACAGCTACGAGATTATCGCCGCCGGCAAAAAGTGGGAGGACTGCGTTTGCAAGGAGATTCTAATCGAAGCGGTTTCCGCCACGGGGAAAGGCAGCCGCACGCTGATCAAGGAGAAGCCCAGCGAAATCCACAAACTGCCGCCCATGCCAAGCGCTGCCGAAAGCCGGTGTCGCTGGATGCGCGAGCTGCATCGCAAGAAAAAGAATCCATCCGTCCAGGATATCATCAAACAGATGGAAGAAGGACGCCGCGTAAAAAAAGCATTGCTCTGGGCCTCGGAGCTGGGCGACCCGGCTGCCTTTGACGCGGTCAAGAAGGTGGCCTACGACAAAGCCATCTGCAGTAAGGCAGGCCACAAAGTGCACGCCCTCCTGGCGCTCTATAACACCGACCGGAAGAAGGCCAGGCCGGTGCTTCTCAACATCGCCGCCGACGTGAAGAACTCCCCCTGGCGCGGCGGGGACGACATGAAGTACGCCGGCGGGGCGTGGATGAGCGGCGCCTGCATCATCGGGCAGATGGCCGCTGAAGCAGGATGGAAGGAATTCGTGCCTGTTCTGGCCAAGGCTCTGGGCAGCAAGTACTGCAAGGGCTCCAGATCCAGGATGTCGATCCTGCGCAGCATGTCCGCCCTGGTAGAGCCGGGCGACAAGGCCGCTATTGAGGCGGTCAGGAAGTGCCTGAAACTGGACGAGGCCTACATGCTTCCCCAGGCGGCACTGGTCGCCGGCAAACTGAGAGACAAGGAATCGGTCTCGCGGCTTCGGGAACTTCTGGATCATCCTTTTATGGTCGTGCGCAGGCGGGCGGCGGTTGCCCTGGGTATGCTGGGAGATACCGAGAGCGCTCCCAAGCTGCGCGAGAGTCTGTTCAAGATCAGAAACCGGGAGAAGCTTGATCATCTGAAATACGGTACCGACATATGGTTCGACGAAAACATGCGCGCGGCATGCGCTGAAGGGCTTGGCCTGATGAAGGACAGGGGCTCACTGCCTGCTCTCGAAAAGGCACTGGCAGACGAGCCGGTACCGTGGGTCAGGAAAAGGATCGAGAAGGCCATTGCCGCCATTGGCAGTCAGAGGAGATGAACATGAGTGATCGCATGAACGTACTGCTCATTATATCCGACCGGGCCTTGAATCACAACGAAAGGGTATCCGTACGCACGGATGCGCCCTGGATGGCCGAAACCTTCCGCAAGGCCGGGTATGTGACCGGAGCCTTACGACATGTATTTTTATTTTTAAGGAGAAGCAGATGAGACGAATGGTAAATGACGTTTGCATGATCGCTGGATTCTTAGGGCTTCTGGTCCTTACGGGAAACCTCTGGGCCGAAGAGGCAGGAAACAATAACTCAAAAGAGCAGTCTGCTGCCAGCCTGATCCTTGGAAATCAAACACTCTGGCGCGCGCGCCTGGTGCACGAACGGGACGAAATACTTCTGAAGTCCGGGAAGGTGAAGCATGTCAAGCTGAAGTACGACAAGAAAGCCCTCAGGAAGGTCAAGACGGTGGAAAACTTCACCGTGGAAGAACTGAAGCCCGTCCGCCTGCCGGAGCATACCTCCCCGGACTGGATGAAGCCGGAATTCGACAACAGCGCCTGGGCCAGAACTCAGATACCGACTCACGGCGCGCGAGGGAGGGCCACCGGTGACCTGGTCTACTGGAAGAAGCTGATGATACGAGGCTGGTTCGAGGTTCCCGATCCCGCAAGAGCCGATGGGCTGACCCTTTCGATCGAATACCTGGGAGGGGTGGTCGTCTACCTCAACGGCGAGGAACTCACCCGCTCGCACATGCCGCCCGGTAAGCTTACCCCCTATGCCAACGCTGAGCCTTATGACAGAGAAAGCGCGCTTACCAAGGATGGATACTTGCCTGCTAATTTGAAGGATAAGAATGAGAAGAAGAGGCTCATGGGGAAGCGTATTCGCGCACTGAATGGCTTCAGGATCCCTGTCTCCAGGCTGCGGAAGGGCCGGAATCTCCTGGCCGTGGCCGCGTACCGGGCGCCGATTCACTGGTCTTTCTACACGACGCGGACAAAGAAATTTCCTATGGGCATGTACAGGAAGGAGATGACGGATGGCCACACCGGCTATGTCTATGGCTGGCGCAGGATGTCGATTGAGCGGATTCAGTTGACCAGCCCGTCCAGCGCCGCGGTGAAAGCCAATGTATCACGAACAAAAGGCCGGGGCTTCGTGGCCTGGAACCACAGCATCCTTCGCAAAGTCCGTTTTACCGACTATGCCGATCCCTTTGAGGGTCTGAAACCCGTTAAACTCCAGGGAACCCGGAACGGGACCTTCGCAGGCCAGATTGTGGCAGGTGACGATAAACCCATCAAGGGACTCACCGTCAACGCCACCGACCTCGCGGGCCCATCCGGCGTTATTCCGGCTTCCGCCGTCCGGGTGCGATATAGCCTGGATGACAGGGGCAATCTGGCAAGCAGAGGCGCCCGCGCCAAACCATGGTTCACGGCACTTACAGAGAACCCTCCTGAAGAGATCCCTTTGAGAAAGAACGGGGGATCAATTCAGCCCATCTGGATCACCGTAACCGTGCCCCCAGAAGTAAAGGCCGGGACATACAAGGGTCAGATCACGATCGCGGCCGAACATACACGAAAGATCCAGGCACCGTTGGAGCTCTGCGTGGTCGACTGGACCTTGCCACACAAGAACGATTTCGTCGCTTGGAACGACTTTGTTCAGTCGCCGGAATCACTAGCCATGGCCTACAACGTTCCCTTGTGGTCCGAAAAGCACTGGGCCTTGCTTGACAAAACCTTCCGCCTCCTGGCCGGGATGGCGGACAAGAGCCTGTATATCACCGCAGTGCGAAGAACCCACTACGGTAACGAGCATGCCATGATCCGGTGGAAACGCGGCGCCGACGGGCTGGAACCCGATCTGAGTATTGCGGAACGCTACATTGATGTTGCCGTCAAGCACCTGGGCAAGATACCGGCAGTGATCCTCTACGCCTGGGAGCCGCCCGACTCGATGGGCCATTCCCCTTCGATCGGCACCTATCACGATCGGGAGATTTTAATCACACGTGTGAGTTCCAGGAGCGGCAGACTGCGCAAGGCTACCGGGCCGGCATGGGGCACGCCTGAATGCCGCGCGTTCTGGAAGAAGCTCAACACCGCTATGCTGGCCATGCTCAAGAAGCGGGGCATGGAGGATTCGCTCACCTTCGGCCTGCTCGGAGATCACCGGGCAACCAAGCTTGCCGTGGAGGAAATATCGACCGGCGTACCCTATCCCAAATGGGCCATGCACTCGCACGGCGCCGAGTCCAAGTGGATGGGCCAGGACGTGTCCATGGTCATGACCGCGCGGTGCGACGGCTGCGATCCGAAGGACCCGGATGAAGGGCGCTGGTGCGGCTGGCAAAACAAGATATGGCTGGGGCTTTATCCACGTTACATGGATCTTGCGAGGTGTTCCATCGTGGATTTCCACGTCCTGGTCGAAGGCCAGCTGAGCGAGGTACCCAGAAATACCGCTGCCACGGGTAAACACGCCTACTCCAAGGGCCTGCGCGGTATCGGACGCATTGGTGCGGATTTCTGGCCGGTGCTCACGAACAGGAGAGGACAACTGCGCGGCTCGATCGCCGGTCGTTACCCGGAAACGCGCTGGGGCCAACTATGTATCACCTACGGACTCCCCTGCATACTGGAGAAGGGCAAGAACGGCCCCATCCCCACGGTACGCACCGAGGCGATCCGCGAAAACGTGCAGGCGTATGAAGCCCGCGCATTCATCGAAAAGGCGCTCGCAGACAAAACCAAAAAGGCCCGGCTTGGCACGGACCTGAGTAGGCGCTGCAGGGAGATGCTCGACGAACGAATTCGCATGTGCAATCACGCTCAGGGAGAAGGCTGGGTATTGTTCGTAAGTTCGGACTGGGCGGAGCGTAATGGTAAGCTTTTTGAGCTGGCCGGAGAGGTGGCAGCAAAAATTTCCGCTGTTCAAGCCAAGAAATGAGGAGGATGAGACATGTGTAAAACAATCACGATGATACTGGCTGTATATGTCCTTATCGCGGGAAATGCCCGGGCCCTGGAGGTGAAGCTTCTGGTCCAAGATCCAGCCAAAGTGACTCGTGCGAATGATCCGGTAACCACGGGAGTCCCATTCGCCAGGGGCGCCGTGAAAGACGTTGACAGGCTGTCGGTTCGCCTCGCAGGGGATAAGATAATCCCCGCGCAATTCCTTAAACTCGTGCCGTGGGATGACGGATCGGTGCGCTGGGCTCTCATGGATTGCCAGGTGAATATCCCTGCAGGCGGGAAGACCGAACTGGTGCTCCGAGATGACGGCAAGAACCGTCCACCTACTAATCCCGTCAGCATCAAGGACGATGCCGCGGCCGTCACGGTCTCCACGGGGCCGCTGGAATTCACAGTAGGCAAAAAGAAGTTCAACGTATTTGAGTCGCTCAAGGTTGACGGCAGGGAAACCATAAGCCAGGGCAGCCGGGGCATGGTCCTCTACAAAGCCAACGGCGACGCGGTCGTCGCAGGTGTGCCGGAAACCGTCAAAGTGGAGCAGGCCGGTCCAATGCGGGCCATCGTCTGCATAAAGGGAAAGTTCCCCAGTGTCCATAATGGATTGTTGGGCTATACCGTCAGGATAACCGCCTATGCCGGCAAGAAGTTTATCAAGATTCAGACCTGGCTGGAAAACAACGGGACATTTGGTTATGCCGGGATGGAAAAGTACAAGCGGCTTAAAGAATGGCAATACGCTCCGGTCCTTGAGAAAGGCGAGGTTAAACGGCCCGAATGGCTTACGTTTGACGGAATGGCCGTGGAACTCGGCCTGGACCTGGGCGGCCAGATAGAGGCTGCCTGTGAGGGTGTCAGCGCAACCGCCAAGTTCAGCGTCGAACAGCGTTGCCGTGGGGTCAAAGAACATGGTCGTCAAATTGGCTACAGATGGGGAGACTTCGAGTACGCGATCCTGGCGGACGGCAAGGAACTCAAGAAAGGCAAGCGCACGGATGGCGTCGTAATGCTGCGAGGCGACAAGGCCGGCCTGACTGCAGCCATCAGGGATTTCTGGCAGAACTACGAGAAGACCGTGGCCCTTGACGGGTCAACGTTGAAGCTGTGGCTGTGGCCAACTTCCGGGGAGTGGCCGCGGCCCACTTATTCTCGCAGTGTGAGGCGTGGAACAACGGCGTATATTCTCAAGGCATGGCATAAGCCGGGCACGTATCTTCTCGCCGGCGGCGTACACAAGGGCTATGAGGCGATCCTCGATTTCTCCGACCGCGGGGAGCGCCAGGCCTGGGCCACGGTTGCCCGGCCGCTGATGGCTCGCGCTGCCCCCGCCTACTATGCCGCCACTGAAGCGGCACCCGGTTTCTTCGCTCCCGCCCACGCCAAAAGCGGGGACAAGTGGCTGGATGCGAAGTTTCAGGCCTGGAACCAGATGGCGCGCAACGCTGCAGACCTTGGAGGCAAAACGAGCATCTATCACGGGCGGCGCGGAGGCGGCGACCATTTCGGGTACTGGTACGGCTGGATGGACTTCGGCGACGTGTGCACCCGCCGCAAACTCAGCCATGACGTCCGTGAGGGGGCGCGGGGGCTGCGTTTCGACTGGACCTGGATCATGCTGCTCAACTACCTCCGCATTGGCGATCGCGGTTTCCTTGACCTGGGGACGGACATGGCACGACACCGCATTGAGGTCGACCAGTACTGGTCCGAACGCGACGCTCCGGAATTCTGCGGACTGACCCACTTCGACGACGGCGGCACGCGGGAAATCCACTGGATCTTCAGCCCGAAACTTCGCCCGTGCGTGCTGCGCAACTGGCTCAGCGGCGTGGTGCTCTACTATATGCTCACAGGAGAACCCAAGGCATACGAATGCTGCATGGCGAACTACAGCGGCATCAAGCACGCCTGGGTCGAGCCCAAGCGCAAGAAGCCGGGGTCCAGGGACCTGACGTTGAAAAGCATGAGGCCCATCCAGGCCCTGTGTTCGCTCTACGACCTGACCGCTGACAAAAAGTACCTCACCGACGCCCTGAGCCTCTTCAAAAACCACATCGCTCTGCAATGGAAGGAAAGCGGCCCGCACCTCGTGGGATGGGAAGAGGGAAGAGTCAGCGGCAAGAAACAGCGCAAATCAGTCGGGCGGGCCTTCTGTCTCGGCTCGCAGGCTCTTTGCGAACTCTATAGCCGCACGGGTGACAAGGAAGTGTTCAGACTCCTTACCGAAAGCTGTGAAAAGGAGTGGCCCGGAGGATACCGACTGGAGCCGCTGTTTCGTGCCAATGTCTACGCCTTTGTCGGGTACAAGACCAAGAACCAGGATTATATCGATGAGGCGATGGAACTGTTTGTGGACGGCTTTCCGGAGTCGTCAAGTCCACCGTGTTTTCTCGCCGCAAATTGGCACTGGATAGAACACGCCGCCCTGCAACTGCGCTGCGGCCATATCCTGCAGTACGTAATGTGGAAACAGCGAAATGGCAAGACGGCTTCGCCGGACAAGCCAACTAAGTGAAGCGTACCCCGCGCGGTAATCGAGTACTTACTCTTGCCAGTAGGACAAAAGATCGTGCAAAGTAACAATCTGACACCCGTATTGAACGGGGTGCAAAAGAAAGGAAACAACTAACATGGAATTCACCTACAACGATATCTCGAGTTTGAAACCTCTTTCCATGGCACTGTTGCTCCTTTGTTTCATGGTCGGCCTGCTACATGCGGCGGAGACTAATAAAGGGGAACCGCCGCCCTACGTCAAACCGGAACTGCCGGCTTTTCCGGGAGCTGAGGGATTCGGCAACATGGCTACTGGTGGTCGCGGTGGCCGCGTAATCAAAGTCACAACACTTAAGCCAACCGGCCCCGGAAGTCTCGGCGAAGCCTGTGCGGCAAAAGGACCTCGCATAGTGGTTTTTGATGTCAGCGGAGTTATCAGAACCGGAAAGAAATACAGCAGGAAAGTTGTTATCAAGTACTCCAATATTACCATCGCCGGGCAAACAGCCCCGGGTGCCGGCATTACCATTGATGGCTATCTCAGCAATCAAAGCGCCAAGGACAAAGGCAACACGATTATACGGTTCCTGCGCATCCGTCCGCGTGCACGCAAGGGCAACAATCGAACTCTGGAACTGAATTATCCTCAAGACAGAATCATTGTTGACCACCTGTCTTTGAGTTGGGGGGCAGACGATACATGCTCAATGTGCCACAATTCGAACGTCTCAGCTCAATGGGTTAACATCGAAGAATCCGATATTCACCTGGAAGGCGGAAAAGAGGCCCATAATTTCGGGGCAATGTTCGGCACTTATGGCCGCGGCAATGCAACGATGCACCATTGCCTGTTTGCTCACCATTCCTCACGAGCGCCCTTGACCGGGGCAGATCCGATCGACTATCGAAATAACGTGATCTATAATGTGAGATCCGGGTTTATAACCCACCCCGTTCGGTTGAACCACCGAAAACCCGGCAAGAAATTCGATGTCAATCTGGTTGCCAATTACTGCAAGGCGGGTCCGGGTGCTATTATTGGTGGTTGGTTATTCAGGTATCCGACGACTTTAACTCAGCCAAAAGTAGGCCCCGGCAAATCCACCGTAACTTATCAGGATCGCAATTTTCATGACTGGAATGGAGGTTACGGAGATCTGAGCACCAGATACAAAGACATAACCACGGATAAACCCCATCCCCATATTCCTTCTGTAACGCAACAAACGGCTGAAGAAGCTTATGAGACGGTGATGGCGGTCGGAGGATGCCTTCCAAGGGATGCAGTGAGCAAGCGCACCATTTATGAAGTCGAGACTCGGACGGGTGCCTGGGGCAGGTATGAACCGGATGCCGGCCTCATGGAAGGAATGAAGCCGGGCAAACCCGGGCCCGACTCGGATTCAGACGGCATGCCCGATGAATGGGAAAAGGCGCATGGCCTGGACCCGAAAAACCCGGCGGATGCAAACAAAGTCGTCCCGGCCAAAGCCTCCAAAGGCGATCGACATAAAGGGTATACCTATATTGAGTATTACATTAACGACCTGGCGGATCAATTGGTTGCGAATGCACTGACGGATTATCGCCTGTCAAAGAAAGACAAGACCGAAAAAGACTTCGGTCCGGCAACCAAATTGGCCATACCCTTTGGGCCTCCGGATAAGCTGGTGGCTACCATCACTCAGCCGGACAGCAAAAGAGATGCTAAATGGTACGCTATTCAAATGCTGAGCCGGATGGGGCCGGAGGCCAAGGGAGCGGTCCAGCCACTCATTCAGCATATTGAAAAATCGTTCCAGGACCCCACGGCTGTGTCATATGCGGCCCACGCTTTGGGAGCCATGGGGCCAACTGCCAGGGAGGCCATTCCCGTATTGACGAAAGTTCTTGAGAAGGATTGGAAGGGACCATCCAGATTTGGAAGGCATCCGGTCGGATACACCGCGTGGGCATTGGGTCGTATGGGCCCGGATGCGAAATCCGCGGTTCATGCCCTTGGCAAAACGTTGACCGGGAAAGATTCACGGGCGAGAAGGCCGGCGGCCTGGGCCCTGACAAAGATTGGTCCGGAAGCCGTGAAAGTCCTGGATCTTCTCAGCAAGAGTCTGGCCAAAGGAAGCGCCCATGCACGTGATGCCTTCGTGAATATCGGGGAACCTGCCATGCCCGCACTGGTCAAACTGATTGAGTCGAACAGGCCAAGCGCGATGGCGGCCGAAGCTGCAGGAATGCTGGGTGACAAAGCCAAGGGCGCCATCCCCGGCCTGATCAAGATGGCCTCCGGATCAGATCCAAAGAAACGTTCGGCCGCGCTTGAGGCGCTCTGCAGGATTGACCCAGGTGCGACGGGCGTCATGGAAGCGTTAACGACAGCCCTTCAAGACAAGAACATGACCGTAAGGCATCGTGCCGCGAAAGCCCTTGGTTGTGCGGGACCGGGAGCATCCAAGGCCGTTCCTGCCCTGGAGCAAGCCCTGAAGGACGAGACCCTTGAAGTTCGTGGCGCAGCAGCAGAAGCGCTCGGAAAGATCGGACCAGCCGGAGTACCAGGCTTAATCAAGGCTCTAAGCTACAACGATCCCTGGGTGCAGCTTAAATCCGCCAGGGCTCTGGGTAGAACTCAGCCAGTTGCGCGAGCTGCGATCCCACACTTGGTGAAATCGATGGCCGCTTCAGATTCAAGGGTTCGCTTTGAATCGCTCGTTGCACTGGGCCGCACACAGCCTGAATCCAGGCAGGTGCAAAAAGAGCTGGTCAAAGCAAAGGAAGACCGGGACTATGTGGTACGTTATGCGGCGCATAGAATTCTCGACATAACCAACCGCAGAGATCCTCGATGAATGCAGGCAACGCGTTGGCGTACAAAAGGAACTCAGCAATGAATAGAAACTCGAAAGTCCTGCACTTGGGAACGGCGCTCATGCTGACCATTACCCTTGCCACCGCTCCCGCCTCGGCAGAGGAGAGCACCGCCGAGGCGATCACCAAGAATTCGGGTACCCGCGTCGGGCTCTGCATCCTGCTCGGCGTCCGGGACGGACACCTCATTGCACAGCTGGGTAAGAATCCTAACCAGCTCGTCCACGGACTCGCCGCCGACACGGCCTCCTCCAAACAGGCTCGCGAACACCTTCACAAACTCGGACTCTACGGACGCGTATCCGTCGACCAGGGCTCCTTCAAGCACCTGCCTTATGCTGACAACCTGGCCAACTTGATTGTGGTGTCGAGTGAACAGTCCGGGGTGTCGAGTGAAGAGATTTCGCGCGTTCTCGCTCCCGCGGGCGTAGTTCTGGTGAAAGGTGCTCTTCCTGAACACCGAACACTCGTACCCGGAACCTTGACAGGCCTGCGTGGCTGGACGAAATACGTCAAGCGGCGTCCAAAAGACATGGACGAATGGACTCACCACCGCCATAACCCGGACGGAAACGCGGTTTCAGTCGATACGGTCGGCGTGCCGAATTCATTACGCTGGCAGGCAGGCCCGCTCTACCAGGTCGGCCGCCATTACTACGGCGGCGGAACTCCGGTGAGCGCAAACGGTCGATTGTTCACCATAACCTGCGAGGAAGAGGACAGCCCGAGAGGCCCCGTCCAGAAATACGTGCTCTGGGCACGCGACGCCCACAACGGCTTGCTTCTCTGGAAACGCGGTGCATCCAAGTACTGCCCCAACCTGGTGGCCCGGGCCAATCGGGTCTATGCGGTCCTCAAACGCAACGCCCCACTGCTCGCCCTCGATGCAGCAACCGGTGAGACTCTCAAGACCTACGACAAGGCGGTCTCCCCCGATGACTGGCTGCTCTACAAAGACACGCTTATCACCAGAAAGACTCCAGCCAAGGGTGCCGGCGAAGTGCTGTGCCTGAACGCCGAAACGGGCGAAGAACGCTGGCGAAAGGAACTCAGAGCAGCGAACCTGCTTGCCGTCGACGGCAAGGTCTTCTGCCTGATAAAGCAGGATGAGAAATCCGGGGAACTGATTTGCCTTGATGCCGCCTCCGGCGCGGAGAAATGGCGCACCGCCGAGGTCGGACAACTGGGTATATTGTTTTGCCATTACAAGGGCACACTTGTTTTCAGTTCCTCGAAGCGCCGCACCGCCAGAGTACACGGCGTCTCTGCAAAGGATGGAAAACATTTGTGGACCTTCAAATACAAGCTCATCAGCCACGGCGGAAGACCATCGAAAGTATTCGGCATACACGGCCTCGTCTGGGTCAACAGGGACCGGCCGGACAGAGGATGGGTCGGACTGGATCCTCAAACCGGCGACATGAAGAAATTCCACAGGGAAGCGTCGCCCCGCTGGTCCCGTAACCTTTGCGCCGACAACCGTGCCACAAAGCGTTTCATTCTCACAAGGTCGATGCTTTTTGTGGACGTTGAAACCGGGGCATACCATCGTCCGTGGGGTATGAAGAACGCCTGCAGCAGTGGGAGCATCCTGCCGGCCAACGGGTTGATATACACTTTCCCTCACCAGTGCATGTGCTATCCAATGCTGCGCGGAATCCTCGGGCTCGCATCGGAACCTCCCGTTCTGCCCGGAGTGGTCCATCCGGAAGGAAAGCTTGAACAGGGCCCAGCCTATGGCTTTGCCGGCACAGATGACTCCGGCACCGAACCGTGGCCCATCTATCGCGCCACCGGTGATCGCAGCGCCGCAACGACAAATGGTGTTCCCGCTGAAGCCCCATCACTGTGGGAGATGGACTTCGGCGACAGAATCACAGCTCCGACAATCGCAGGCGGCAAGGTGTTCATTGCGCAAACGGACCGTCACCGCGTCCTGGCGCTAGACATGAAAACCGGAACAACCGCCTGGCATTACACCGCCGGAGGGCGTATCAGCACTCCACCAACCATATACAACGGCCTGTGCCTCTTCGGTTCAAACGACGGCTGGGTTTACTGTCTGAAGGCCGAAGACGGACAACTGGTCTGGCGTTTCCGTGCTGCGCCCGCCAAACGGAAAATCGTTGTTCTCGGCCAAATGGAATCCACCTGGCCCGTACATGGAAGTGTCCTCGTTCACAGCGACTACGTATACTTCGTTGCGGGCCGGCACAGCAAGGTAGACAGTGGTATCTTCGTCTACGCCGTCCACCCGGCAACCGGCAAGCTCCGCTGGTCGAAAAGGCCCAAACACTACCACGGGATCGGCGGTTTGCTCGTAGCCAACGGCAAACGAGGAGTCAATTTTGCCGCGCAACACTATTCTCCGGGGTCCAGCTTCTTCAGAACTGGAGACGGTCGCGCTTTCGGTCACATGGAAAAAGTCTTCAAATCGCTGTCGAGCAACACGGGATTGCTCGGCGAGCTGTGGCAGGGAAACTTCTCCCGATCCCGCCGCTTTTCGAGATGGCACCATCGCGGCTTGAACGCCAAGAAAATGGTTTTTGATGATAAGACCGTTTACGGCTTCCGCATGATAGGAAGCCGGAAAGAGACTTCCATAGTCCGCTGGGACCGTTCTTCGGCAAGCAAAGGCGATCCTTCGAAGCCCGTCTGGACGATCGATCTTCCAAAGGCGGACCGGCGGATGCCCCCAAGGCACGTCCTGGCCATGGCCCTGACCGGAGACGTGCTATGGGTTGCCGGCCGAATCAGTGAGACCCCCACAACAGGGCATCTGCTTCGTGCATATGATGCAAAAAGCGGTAAACAGTTGCGAGAGATGAAACTCCCTTCTTCACCTGTAAACGATGGTATAGCCAGCGCGGGTGGGAAGCTCTATGTCAGCTGCAGGGACGGTAGACTGCTTTGCTTCGGAAAACAAAAGGATTAGCGCATGATATTCAAACACTCACAGCCTGGGTGCGAGAAGACGGCGAGGCCCTGTGGACCAGCATGGGCTTCGCGCCACGGGCCTGTACGAACCCTATCATTTCCAACGGCCGGATCTTCTATAACGCCGCCGCAAACGGGATGCTGTATGTCTGTTGTGCGGACGGAAAACTGCTCTGCTTCAGAGGTGTGTGAATTAATCGGATAAGGAGAAATATCATGCGGCAAATCGTTAAAGCACTGTCGGCACTGGCTGTCTCGTTCGCAATGATCGGGACTGCGATTCAAGCACAGGAGAAGAATGATTTCCTCCCTGCCTTTCCGGGCGCGGAAGGCTTCGGAGCGGTAAGCAAAGGCGGTCGTGGCGGCCGGATCATCAAGGTGACCAACCTCAATGCCGACGGTCCGGGGAGTCTGCAATGGGCATGTCGCCAGGAAGGACCGAGAATCGTGGTTTTCGATGTCAGCGGTGTCATCAAACCCGGAAACCGCTCGAAGGATGGGCGCTGGATTGCCATCCTCAAGAATGACATCACTATTGCCGGTCAGACCGCGCCGGGAGCAGGAATCACAATTGACGGCATGTTGTCCACGTACCGCGGAGATCGAGGGCCCAACGGATCGCGAGGACATTATGGAACGGATGGAAGAACTGAGAACGTGATCGCCAGGTTCCTGAGGATCAGGCCGACCGAGGGGGGTGGGAACCTCCGGGCATTGGAGTTCATGTATTGCCGGCGCGCAATTGCCGACCACATATCCGGAAGCTGGTCCCTTGACCAGTGTTTCAACCCCGGCTACCCCAAAGGGGACGACATTTTCACGGTTCAGTGGTGTGCAATAGAGGAAACCGATCCCGCTACACTTGAAGGCACAACCGAGAATCACGGCTTTGCGTACATGGGCAGCTGGTACCCCGGACACGTGAGCACGCATCACAATCTTCTGGCGCATCACGTCGGCCGGGCTCCCCTTCTCAACAACAACCGGACAGAATTCAGCAACAACGTGCTTTACAACGTTGGCCACGTGGAAACCCAGATGGGTACTTCCAGCAAAGCCCGACCTCTTGCCGGGGAAGAACGTTATCTTCTGTTCGGCAATTACTGGAAATACGGGCCCGGCGGCCTTATCGGGGGATGGGCCTTTGTTCCTCCTCTTCCCTGCTCCATGCAGGGCATGGAGCCTCACGGCAAGTACGTCCCTGTCAAAATCCACTTCGACGGAAATCGCTTCTCCTGGGACGGCTACGTTGGGAAGGAGCGGTTCAGGCTGAAGAAAGAGATAGTCGATGAGCCTTTCGACTTCCCTCCCCTGACCCGTCATACTGCGGAAGAGGCCTATGAATTGGTCCTGGCGCACTCAGGCTGCCTGCCCCGCGACGCAGTGGGCAAACGGACTGTGGCCGAAGTGCGTACCCGCACCGGTTCGTGGGGCCGATACGGTCCTGCTGGTGGCTTGATGGAAGGGCTGACTCCTGGCGAGCCGCCTAAGGACGGAGACAATGACGGCATGCCCGATGAATGGGAGAAGGCCCGCAAGCTGGATCCTACTGATCCTAAGGACAACAATAAAATCGTACCCGCGGGGGCGTCGCCCGGTGACCGCCACAAGGGGTATACCTACATCGAATACTACATCAACGAGCTTGCCGATCTGAAGATCGCTGCCGCTCTGACCGCGGCGCGGCTGAACCATAAGCCTGCCAAGCCCTGGGACAAGCCTGCCAACGGGTTGGCCGTAAACACTACCAAGTGGCATAAATCTCTCGATGAAATTGTGGCTGCGATTCGCGCACAGGATGCCACGCAGGGAAATCCGCAGCGGGACCGGAAGGCGAAGCACGCCCTGCGCTCGGCTTGGCAGGCAATCATACGCCTCGATCGCATGAAGGCTGAGGCGGCCCCGGCCGTATCTGAACTCGCCAAGGGTCTGGCCAGGGGCACGAAGGATCCGCGTGCGGTGGCCTTTGCCGCCTGGTCGCTGGGAGCCATTGGACCGTCTGCCAGGAATGCTGTGCCGGAGATAATCAAGGCACTGAAAAGCGAACAGCAGACCACCAATCTCAAGAACTACCCGCCTTACGGATTCCTCGCCTGGGCACTCGGAAGAATCGGGATGAACGACAAGCAGACACAGGAGGCGGCACCGACACTGGGCAAACTCCTGACCGGCAAAGGCACACGGGCATCCGGCAACGCTGCATGGGCGCTCTCGCGCATCGGCAAGGCAGCCGAACCGGTGTCATCCGAACTCCTGAAGGCGCTTGGCTCAAGACGGAATTACACGGGGTTCTTCGCTGCACAGGCGCTGGCTAACATCGGCGTTCCCTCCGTGCCCGGTTTAGTCAAGGCACTGGGGAGTAACCAGAAGGCTGTCCGCGCCAATGCGGCCCGGGCACTCGGCTGGATGGGATCGGAGGCCGGTGAGGCGACGGACGCACTCATCGAACGAATCAAAAAGGACTCCGATGGCCTCGTCCGCGCACAGGCGGCCATGGCCCTGGCAAAGATCGCCCCGCGAAAAGCAGAAGCGATCGCCGGTGCCCTGAGCGATCCTTTTCTGGATGCTCGCGTGAGCGCGGCACACGCACTGGGCGAGTGCGGGCAGGCAGCTGCAGATGCAGTCCCCCTACTTGAGAAAGCGCTTGCAGACAAGCGAAATGAAGTGAAACGCGCTGTTGCACTTACCCTTGGCACGATCGGGAAACCCGCGCTGCCGGCGCTCAAGAAAGCCCTTGCCGGCGATGATCCCTTTGTCCGCAAGTACGCGGCGCGGGCACTGGGCAACATGGGTGACACTGCCGCTGGTGCAGTCCAGAATCTCACTAAAGCACTTTTGGACAAGGACACCGATGTGCAGCGCGAAGCAGTCTGGTCTCTGGTGTTGATCGGAATGAAAGCCAAGGGAACGGCGGAGGCGCTGAAGAAAGCGCTGGATGACAGTGATTACGTAGTCCGTTATGCAGCAGGTATTGCCCTGAAAAGACATTAGCATTGACTGTATACAGGAAATGAATATTCGGTTGCTTGGATTTGCGATCCGGATGAATTGTTTATCGGTTAATCTGAAACAGAGGATTCATGGATATGAAAAAAACAATAAAAACAGGTGGTTTGGTCATTGGCATTCTGCTCGGGCTTATTTTCTCTTTTCCTAACCTTTCCTTTGGCCAGGATGTCACGGACGGGCTTGTCGGCCACTGGAAGTTTGATGAGAAAAGCGGCGCCATTGCCCATGACTCCTCAGGAGAAGGGCATCACGGCAAGCTTACAGATAATGACCCGGCTAATGATGACAAAAACACACCTCCCAAGTGGTCCAAAGACAGGGCCGGAAATGGGATCCTGCGGTTTGACGGCGTTGATGACTGTGTTGATTTGGGGGATATCGACAAATATGAGTTTGGCCCTGATGACAAATTCACCGTCTCTCTATGGCTCAAGCCGGGCAAGCCCGGCAGAGGTAAGAGTGAATGGTGGGCACACCTGGTGGGCCGGCTGAATGGCGCCTGGTTTGGCGGGGCCGGGAAATGGACCTGGGCAATCAGGCAAAATGCCAGTGTGGGCTTCAATATGGGCGATGGCGTTAACGCCAATGGGCATGGACGCAATCTCGGCGCTATCCCTCATGGTGCATGGCATCATTTCGTAGTCGTTGTCGGGGCTAAAGGTGAGAAGATCGAATGTTACCGTAATGGAAAGAAACTCGAGCCTATGACCCGAACCATCGGGCAGGTAAACAAGACCTCCAACCCCTTCAGAATCGGAGGAGAGATAGGAGCAAACGAGTCAAGGTATTGGTTCAAGGGTGAGATGGATGATATCAGGATCTATAACCGTGCCCTTTCCCAGGAAGAGGTTGTCGCCCTTAATACGCAACTGAGAAAGCCGTCCACGGCATACAGTCAGGGATTAACAAGCTCCATCAACACACCTGTTTCCATGAATTTAAAGGCGCTTGACCCCAATGGCGAGGAATCTTTAACCTATCAAATCGTAACCCCTCCGGCAAATGGGAAGCTTTCCGGAGAAGCACCCAATCTGGTCTATACGCCCCGGGCTGATTTCAGCGGTGATGACAGTTTTACCTTCAAGGTAAATGACGGCCACCTGGAAAGCAATATTGCCACCGTGTCGATCAAGGTAGCCCTTCCGGCCTTCCCCGGCGCTGAGGGTTTTGGGGCTTGTGCCAGGGGCGGAAGAGGGGGAAAGATCGTTCATGTCACCAACCTGAATGACTCGGGTGAAGGGAGCCTGCGCTGGGCCTTAACGAAAATAAAGGGGCCGAGGATAGTCGTGTTTGACGTGGGCGGGCTTATTGATCTGAAGAGACCGATTACGGTCCCGGCACGAAAACCCAAGAGTCTGGATCCCCACGACTACAGTGACTACACCATAGCCGGTCAAACCGCTCCGGGGGGCATAACACTGAACAATGGGCTATCAGCTTCGGCCCATACGTACTGGAACGATAACTGGACCAGGAACTTCATTATCAGGCACATCAGGGTAAGGGGATACAATAGAGGAGGAGACTCCATCGGTTTGTACAATGCTACCGATTGTATTCTGGACCACGTTTCCGTATCTGCCGGCTGCGATGAGACTATAGATGCTTCGGGTGCTACACGTTATACGATCCAGTGGTTTACTGCCGAAGAATCGGGTTGGGGTGACCAGGGGCAACAATCCGGAAGCGGAGGTCTGAACCATAATTTCGGGCCGTTTCAGGCTTATAACCCCAAGGCCAAATCCAATTTTCATCATGTGCTTATGGCTCATCACAGCAGCCGAACGCCCTATATACATTCCAAAAGCACCGACGTGTGGTTCGATATACGCAACTGCGTTGTTTACAACGGCGGGGGTACCAAGCTGCAGGGCCCTTTCAAAGTCAATGTGATGAACAACAGCTATATCACAGGCCCTACAGGTCCGAGTGGATTGAGCGGTCCGCACGATACCGGCTACTACGCCGGAAATCTCCAGTATCCCATGAAAGGAAAGCCGGTTAAGCTTCCCCAAAAAGGCGGCAAGAGGACAGAACCGTGGCCGTGGATCTCTGTGACAACGGAAACAACTGCGGACGCGCTTGAATCGGTCTTGAACAAAGCCGGAGCCTGGCCAAGGGATGCCACGACCAGGAGAACAGTAAAGGAAGTCAGGACAAGAACAGGCAAGAGAACCTGTCACGGCCCTATTGAACGCTTGCTTGAACGAAGAGACGGACCGACATCCGAAAAATACGACAAAGACAGGGACGGCATGCCCGACGCCTGGGAGAAAGGACACGGCCTCGACCCTGCCGACCCTGAGGACAGGAACAAGACCGTGCCCGCCGGCGCCAGTCCCGATGATAGGCACAAGGGCTACACATATGTGGAATACTATCTCAATGAGCTTGCCGACAGCATCGTGGGAAAATCCCTGGGCCCGACCCATACCATCAAGACCAGCGTCTCTCCCCCTGATGCGGGAATCATCAATGCAGAGAGGGCTCCCCGCGAAGACACGTGGTACAACAGGCCTTATATTTACGGCGTAATCGAATGGGGTGAAGAGGAATACAATGAGGGCTCAACGGCGGTAATGCGGGCAAAGGCCAAACCCGGCTACGTCTTTTCCCACTGGGAAGGAGAGCCGGCAGACGGGCTTACTGCCCGGAGAGTCGCTTTTCCCGTATTGTCAGATGTCAGTGTGACTGCTCATTTCAAGCCCGCGGACAAGCACTGCAATATCAGCGTTTCTGTATCACCTGCCAAAGGAGGAAATGTAGCAGGCAAGGGAGAATACCGGGAAGGAGAAATAGTCACCCTGGCCGCCTACGCCAGTAAGGGATATAAATTCAAACGATGGATTGGAGGTCCCCTGGACAAAAAGGCAAACCCGGTGATCCAGTTTGCGGCTCCCGGGGATCTCGATATTACCGCTGAATTTGAACCCGGCGAGGGCGGGGACTTTCTCATAGACGACTTTAATGACCAGAACAAGGATTCTCTTTGGAAGGATTCTTCAGGAAAGCCCAAGCAATGGACCGGCAGGGCCGAATTCGCCAAGATATCTGAGGGAGACTACGCGCTCACAGGCGGCTATGATGCCTTCAACCTGGGCGGCAAAGGAACGGTCACAATACCGGAAGGAAGCACAGTGCTGAAATTCAAGGTGTACAATCTCGACAAGGAGAAAGAGGCCAATGTTTCAAACAGAGGGGAATACTCGCTCCTGCGGCGGTCGCCCTACATCCGTTGGGGACACGTAAGAAAGAAAATCTGGAAGATCGGGATGTGGTATTCAGACCCCTTGAGATTCCCTGTCATTCCTGCGGGAGAATCCAGAGTAATGGAGATACCCCTGGCTTTTCTGCGGAATCACAGCGGGAGGTATGCGGTTAAGCCCAACGAGAAGTTCGGTAGATTGTTCATATTCTACTATTTCACGGGTTATTCAAAGAGCAGAAGCCCTTTGTGGAACGCCGAGGTTGCTGTGGATGATGTTTCGTTTGGAAGAGCGTGTGCCGGGGCAATTACAGCTCCGAACCTGCCTCCGGTGGCCAATGCAGGAAGACACCAGATTGCCAGAGACATAGACGGGGATGGAAAGGAACTCGTATGGCTCAACGGGTATGACAGCTATGACCAGGATGCGGGCCTTATAAAATGGATATGGACAGAGAACGGCAAGGAGCTTGCAAAGGGTTTTGCCCCCGGCGTGGAATTACCCGTAGGCAAGCACACGCTTACCCTCACCGTAACAGACGGACCAGGCGCCGTGGCCGAGGACAGCGTAAGCATTACCGTATTAGAGAAGGAATGATTATGAATACGAAACTGCTCAAGATACTCATATGCGCAGGAGGAATACTGGTGACAGGGTGGACGATCGGTAGCGAACCGATTCCACCAAAAGAACCGCCCGAACTGACCCGTGATTACAGGTACTGGCGGGGTGCATACGAAAAAACGCCAGGCCCCTTTTTATGCAGACAGCCCGACGTTACAGGTGTGACCGTTGTTTGCGATCGCTGGCCTGACACCACGGATATCCGTCAGTTCGGGCTGGATGCCATACGGCTTTCAGGGGCAAAGACCATGCACGAAAAGGCTTTAGCCCTGTGGCAGTGGCACAGGCGCGTCAAGACCCAGACCAACGGCCAGGCCCCGACAGACCCGTTCCATCCTGAAAGGGACGGGGCACAGGTGAACGACCCTGTCAAGATCATGAACGTATACGGTGCCCACTGGTGCAGCGGATTGGCCAGGGTGGTTGCGCTGAAATGGCGTGCTCTGGGATATGAGGGACACGCTCTGCACCGGGCGAGTCACGGCATGTCGGCCCTGTACTATAAGGACGTTGATGAGGTGGGACGATACCACCTGTTTGACGTCAATTTCGGAGGGTACACCCTGGACCGGACCGGGCAGCGGGTTATGACACCTGACGAATTCAGCACCGACCTGTATCAGTGGATGCATATATGGTACTTTGGGGAGCCCTGGCCCATGCCGACGCACCGGGTTGACCTGGCCTTGCGCCGGGGTGAGAGCCTCAAACGCATCTGGGGAAACTGGGGTAAACCGTTTCACGACAACATCGGGCCGAAGGGCGATCAGCGCACACGTAAACCTAGCGAAAAAGGCCCCTATCCCATTACATTCGGCAACGGTATGTGGACGTATTCACCGGCCCTTTCTTCTGCAGGCTGGGAAAAGGGGCTTGCCGAACCGCCCGTGAACATGGCCAAGAGCAAGCTCGTGCCCGCCGCAGCCGGTAAATGGGCAGGTGCGGTGTGGCATTTTCGAACACCGTACATTGTTGTGGAAACAGAAGTCGAGCTTATGGCTTTCCGCAAAAGCAAAGCCGACATGATCAAGTTCTCTCTCTCAGTAGACAACGGCAGGACCTGGAAGGAGTGCTGGAAAGCGCCTTCGAACGAGACGGGAAAGAAGACCTTTACAGTCAAACTCAACCAGAAATTTACGGTCAAGCCGAGAGACTTCAAGATTCCCAAGGACTTTAACTCGCCCTTCGGCCGTTACGCATATCGCCTCAAGCTTGACCTTTTTGCCAAGGATTCCGCTGAAGACTGTCGCGTGGAAAATATCACATTCAAGACGACCGTACAGCACGCGATCCGCGCACTTCCGCAGTTATGGCCGGGCAAGAACACGATAAACGTAGGAGGCAAGGTCGAGAAGGGTGCTGCATTGCGTGTGACCTACGTGTGGGACGATCCCAAGGGCAAAGAACGCAAAAATGTCACGGTTGCCGAGGAATTGCCGTACACGTATGAGATCATTGCTGCGGGCAGCAAATGGGAAGATTGCGTATGCAGGGAACTGACTGTTGAAGCTGTAACGGCAACAGAAGAAGGAAACCGTACGGTCGTGAAGGAAGAACCGAGTGAAATCCAAAAACTCCCCCCGCTACCGCCGGCAATCAAGACCCGGACCAGGTGGGGAAGACCGGGAACAGGGAGGAGAAAGAAACTTGCGATCGATGAATGTATCGACCGTATAGAGAACAACAAGCGGGGTCTCTCAAAGGCGCTGGTATGGATCGCTGAACTCCAGGATCCAAAAGGATTTGAAGCAGCAATGAAGGTCGCCTTTGATTCCGAGATCTGCAAACGGAAGGGGATCAAGGAACTCGCGATGCTTGCCATGTACAACAGTGACCGCAAAAGGGCGCGGACCGAGTTACTAAAGATCGCTAAAGACAGTGAATTCAAAACGGGCTGGAAATATAGTGCCAAGGATCCATCCGTGGCCGGCGGCCACTGGATGAGCGGGGTATGCATTATCGGCCAGATGGCAGCGAAATCCGGGTGGAAGGAATACATCCCTGCCATGGCCAAGGCCCTGGACAGTGAGTATTGCGGAGGCAGGAGTGAGATGTCCATCATGCGCAGTTTCACGAAACTCGCAGAGCCCGGGGATCCTGTCGCCACCAAGGCGGTAAGGAAGTGCCTTGCCCGGACTTTTGCCTATATGCTTCCTGAGGCTGCCCTGGCAGCGGGAAAAGTTCAGGACAGGGAATCCATTCCCCGGCTCCGGGAACTGCTGGACCACCCCTTCATGGCGGTGCGCAGGCGGGCAGCGGTTGCTCTCGGTATGCTTGGAGATACTGAAAGTGCACCCAAGCTCAGGGAAAGCCTTTTCAGGATCAGAAAGCGGGAAATCCTCGACCACACCAAATACAACACTGAATTCTGGATGGACGAATTCATGCGCGCAGCTTCAGCAGAGGGACTCGGCCTGATGAAGGACAAGGGGTCGCTTTCCGCGCTTGAGAAAGCGTTGGCAAACGAGCCTGTGCCGTGGGTCAGGAAAAAGATCGAAGCAGCCGTTGCCATGATCAAAAACAGTTGATGAATGCAGGTATAAGGAATGAAATATGGGTGATGAACATGAGGTGACGGAGATGGTTTTTCCTGATCAGGACTGGCTGCAGACCGAGCCTGAATCGCAGGGCCTTGATTCCGCTAAACTGGATGAGGCCATGGAGTACATCCGGCACATGCTGGGTGATAAGGAACGCACTAACCAGGAGAGTATGGTTATAAGGAACGGCTATCTTCTCTGGAAAGGTGCTGACATTGACAACAGGCACATTGTCTGGAGTGCCACCAAAGCTTTTACCAGCACGGTTTTCGGCGTTCTAAGAGATCAGGGTAAATGCGATCTGGACGACTATGCCTGCGACTATCTGCCCGTGCTTAAGGAAAAGTACTCCGGGGTTACGATGCGTCATTTCCTTACTATGACCTCCGGCTATCAGGGTTGTAAAAAAGATGATTGGCTTACTCCGGACGAACCGCGTTTCGAGCCGGGAACAAAGTACCTCTACACCGGGGCTCCGATTCAATTTGCCAATGTGCTGACCCGGATAGCTGGTGAACCGCTCAAGGATGTGTTTAAGCGCTGCATTGCTGATCCGATCGGCATGGATCCCGATAAGTGGAGCTGGGGAGATTATGGTGAGATCGACGGCATTCTGGTTAACGGCGGCGCCGGTCTCGGTGATACGGGCATGGCTGTTTCAGCCAAGCAGACAGCGCGCATGGGGCATCTCTTCCTGAATCGCGGACGCTGGCGCAATGAGCAGGTGATCAGTGAAGAATGGGTGGCGGAGGCTAACTCGGTTCAGGTTCCGGTTACCGTGCCGCCTTGTAACCCCAAGGGATGGGACATATACCTTCCGGGCATCTATGGTATGCTGTGGTGGGTAAATGGCGTAAACTACAAGGGTACGATGTACTGGGCTGACGCTACCCCCAGGACCTGCGCCATTCAGGGCGGCGGCGGCGGGGCTTGTGACAACATCTGCTTCGTCATCCCCGAGTGGGATATGGTTGTGGTGCGCTTCGGCAATGACGGCACGCCTGAAGACTACCGCATATACAATGATTTCTTTAAGCGCTTAAGGGCAGCTTTTCTGGAAACCTAAGAACAGGAGACAGGAGATGCGAAAGCAAACAACATGGACAGCGGTATTCGTCTTGGTCGGTTTATTGAGAAGCGGGTTCTGTGCGGATACCCTCCCCTCCTTCCCCGGCGCAGAAGGTTTTGGCGCAAAATCGGTCGGCGGACGCGGGGGTAAGGTGATCAAGGTCACCAACCTGAACCCGAGCGGGCCGGGCAGTCTGCAGGCGGCCTGTTCCGCCAAAGGCCCGCGCATCGTGGTCTTTGACGTGAGCGGTGTGATCAAACCTAAGGGTGGGAAAAATCCGCGTATTTCCATTGGTTCCGACCGGATCACCATAGCCGGCCAGACCGCGCCCGGAGCGGGTATCACCATTGAGGGCATGCTCGCCAGCAGCGGCGGTCATCGGTCCGGGGACGGAGGATATAACCTTCCTGGACTGAAGGGCGTCCGCCATCATGATATCACGGTCCGTTTCCTGCGGCTGCGGGCGCCCGGGGCCGGCGGCGGCGGGGGCGACTGTCTTCAGTTCGCACAGTGTCGGAGGATGATCTTCGATCATATCTCCTGTTCCTGGGCCAGTGACGAAACCGTAGACCTGAACGGCTGCCAGGATTACACGGTGCAGTGGTGCGCCATCGAAGCGTCCGATACCGCGCGCGGCCGGAGCAGCGATCCCTGGCATTACCGGGACGGAGACGGCCCGCGATGGAAACCGACCGGCGTTGCTCCCCACAATTTCGGTATGATCCTGGGCTATGGCCGGGCTGACGCCACTGTTCACCATACCCTCTTCGCTCACCATAACCGGCGCACGCCCCTGTGCGGCATGGACATTCTCGACCACCGCAACAATGTTATCTACGACGTGTGGATCAACCTGCTCTGGCACCCAACTATCTATAATCGCCGACGCCCGGGACGTCTATTCAGGGCTAATGTGGTGGGTAACTTTTTCAAGGACGGACCCAGCTGTCCGCCCAAGTATCCGGTCAGCAAATGCGGCGGAGCCAAGGTCTTTGCCAGGGGTAATACATTCGAGGGCGGTCGCTTCGCAGGAGGCAAAGGTGCGGTACGGCCCAGGTCATCGTCAGCAGTTCCCTTCCCGGCTCCGCCTGTCACTACACACAGTGCCGAGGACGCCTTTAAACTGGTCATGGCTCACGCCGGCTGCCTTCCGCGGGATGCGGTCGGCAAACGCAACTTTAATGAAGTCCGAAAGGGTACGGGGTCCTGGGGGCGTTTCGTTCCCAAGGAAGGACTCATGGAAGGATTGACACCGGCCAAGCCTCCTGCAGACAATGACAACGACGGCATGCCGGACGAGTGGGAGAAAGCCCATAACCTCGACCCTCAGAATTCCGAGGACGCCAACAAGATCGTGCCTGCCTCAGAGGGAGAGCGGCACAAGGGCTATACCTATATCGAGTATTACATAAACGAGCGCGCGGACAAGCTGATCAAAGCGGCTATAGCCGAAGCCGGAGTGAAGGATGTCACGCCAGTCACGTTCCCGGAGCTCACCGTGAAGAAATCCGTCCCGGAACTGATCAAGGAACTGGGGTCGAACAGCGTTGACAAACGGGCAGTGGCCATGTGGAAAATCGAACAGATGGGTGCTGATGCGGCCGATGCAGCCCCGGCTCTTGCAGGTGCCCTGGGCGACAAGGATCGTCAGATCAGGATCCGGGCAACTGCTGCGCTTGCGGCCATGGGTTCAGCTGCTGTGCCGGAGCTGATCAAGGCCCTGAAGTCGAAAGAAAAGCGAATCGCGGCTTCACATACACTGGAGCACATCGGTCCCAAAGCCAAGGATGCTGTTCCCGACTTGACAGCGCTGTTCAAGGATGAAGACCGCTTGGCAAAGGCCTTTGCAGCCCTGGCTGTTTTCCGGATAGCACCGGACACCAAGGGTCTGGTGGAGGCTCTTGCGGGTTCCTTTGAAGACAGTGACCCTGCTAAAAAGTGGATCAAAGATGTCCGACGGTATGTCAACGTGACTTATCGTCTGGCCTGGGCGCTCGGCTACCTCGGGCCCAAAGCCACATCAGCCTCCCCCAAACTTGAGGAGGTCAACAAATGGCGCTATGGCCCCCATAAGGCCTACAAGCCAATCGAACGCGTAACCAGGTGGGCACTCGACCGTATTTCCGGCAAAGTTCCGGTCGAGTCCCAATAGCAATGACATCACGTGAACGTTTGTTAACCGTATTAAAGGGAGAGATCCCTGACTGCGTACCTGCGGCTCCGGATATATCCAACATGATCCCGGCCCGGCTCACCGGAAAACCGTTCTGGGACCTGTACCTGTACAATGATCCGCCCATATGGGAGGCGTACATAGACTGCGCAAAGCATTTTGACATCGATTCCCTGATGGACGGCTATTTCCCGCTTGAATTCCCCGAAGAAAAAGAGGACGGCCCGGATTGGGAAACGTGTATCATTTTCAGGAATGACAGCAGGATCGTAACACAGGAATCATATCAGGAAAACGGGAAGCGTGTCTGGTCGTCCCGGGTCAATGTCTACTACAGGGACGATCCGCCTACAAACAATGTGGTTCCGCAAAAGATCGGCCTGCTGGATACGCCGGAAACCTGGGAGCCGCTTGAAGGTGTCAAGCCGGTTGACCTCGGCCCGGAAGGCCTTAAAAGAATTAAATCACTGATGGGAGACCAGGGACTTGTCGGGATTCAGGTAACAACCACGTGCGCACTTAACACCACAGAGGATATATACCATTATTATGATAATATGGACAAACACGAACAATGGGCAGAGGAACGGATCAGGAAAGCGGAGGAGCGGTTCCGCAGGATCATGGCATTGGAAGTAAAACCCGATTTTCTGTGTGTGGGCGGATCCGGAACCCTGGTCTTTCAGTCAGTGGATATTTTCCGGCAGCTCGGATTTCCTGCAGCCAGGCGGATTATCGAGCTTTCTACAGAAGCCGGCATAATCACCCATGTGCATTCATGCGGGCCTGAAAAAGAACTCGTGAAGATAATGGCAGAGGAAACTGACCTGACCGTGATCGATCCGCTCGAAGTGCCGCCTATGGGTGACTGCGACCTTGCGGATATGAAGAAAAAATACGGTGGAAGATTAGTACTTAAAGGCAATCTTCATACCACAGAGGTGATGCTCAGAGGAACGCGCGATGACGTGATCGCTGCGAGCAGAAAGGCGATCGATGATGCAGCCCATGGCGGACGCTTCATCCTTTCAACCGGAGACCAGTGCGGACGCGATACACCCGATGAAAACCTGAGAGCCATGGTGGAGACAGCGAGGACGTATGGGGGGTATTAGGTTCAGGATGTCAGAGGACAGTAGGGGCGGACCCGTGTGTCTGCCCTGTCGAAGGTCTAAAATTACTTCCCCCTTTAATCCTGTCAATCCTGTGATCCTGTCTATATTTTCCTTTTTTCCGTTTTTAACCATGCATCTTCTCTGTGTTCTCCCACCGGGGCGTAGGCCCCTACGGGCCGGAGGCTTTGTCTCCGTGGCTATATTCTTTTTTAATTTTATTCATTTGAACCTTGAACCTTGAACCTTGAACCGAAAAGGATCCTCCCATGTCTCTCCAGTTTGCACTTCGCACGGAAGCCGGCGCAGACCTGATCCGGGAATGCGGACTCTTTGTTGAAGCAGGTCCGAACCTTGATAATCCGATCCTGAACGACCTTCATGACCGGGTCACCAGCGCCCATGCACCGGCAGATTTCAGGCCGGGAACATTTCCCGGCTCATCTTTGAAAAACATACGGCTCCATATCGCATGCACTGAAAAGGAGATCCGCGATCGGTCCGTTCAGCAGATCATTGCGTATGTCCGGAATGCACACAACCGGTTCAGCAACCTCCGTGTTATTGTTATGCATGCTGCGCCGAAACGCTTCCCCTTCCCGCCCGTCCGCCCTTGCACTGAAGATGTATTCACATTGCGTCCGGATACTGCACAATGGGAACACCTTGTTTCATCCGTGTGTCAGGTCACCAAAGCCTGCGCAGAACTCGGCCTTCTGCTGGCAGTTGAGAACAACTGGGCATACTGGGACGGCATAGACCCGGAAAGACCGGTTTCTGATATCCGCGAAGATGAATTTCTTGAATACTTCTGCTCCTCCCCTGAGGAGTGGTACTGTCTGTGCAGGGACGTCAGCGAATCCAATATGGGATGCTGCCTGGATACCAGTCACGCAGTACCCTACTGCCACAGATTTGAAAAAGAAGCAGAACGCCGCAGGGAGATCGCGCATTTTCTGTCAGAGCCGCAGCACATTATCCATTTTCACTGGAATGACTCAGACATCATAACACCCCGGGGCAGGGATGACCTCCACTTGCCGGTAGGCGAGGGAAACCTTGGGGTTGAGATTCATTCACTGATTAAAGAGCGTGCACTAGAGCTCGATCATCCTGTAACCCTGGAGCACTTCCGGGACAGGGATACTCTGAAAAAGGAGATCAGGTACATCACCGATCTCTGCACCGGGATATAACAGGAGACAGGGAACAGATTGAACCCTGAACTTTGTCACCGCTGAGATGCTTCCATGAAAAGCTTCAGGTCTCTGGAGTGAAGAGGCTCCAGACACCTTGAACCGTTTTCCCCCAGAAATACCTTGACATCCCCCCTGCCGGGTTTATAATGTTAAACACCCGCAATTTTTTTTCAGTGCAGAGTATCATATGGTCGAAAGTCCCCTTTCAGATTCCGAAAAACGGATCGGTATCCTTCTGCCAAGCAGCAATACAACAATGGAAAAAGAATTTTCAGAAATTCAGATGCGAATGAATGTATCGTTCCATTACAGCCGTCTTCGGCTGCAGGACGTAACAGAAGAAGCATTAATTCAAATGGAGGAAGACACAGAAAAAGAATCGCAAAAACTGGCAGATGCACACGTAGAGTTCATATTATATGGGTGTACGTCAGGGTCACTGATTAAGGGATTAGACTATTCGAAAAAAATTTCAGAAAGAATCACTGGAATTGCTCATGTTCCGGCTGTTACTACATCCGAGGCTGTTCTTTCCGCGTGTCAGAAACTGGATCTGGATTCCATGTCCATATTAACACCCTATACAGACCATATAAATCAACGTGAAAAGGATTTTTTTGAATCACAGAAAAAAAGAGTAACAGCCATCCAGGGCTATCATATTACAGATAATACTGAAATCGGGCTCTATTCACCGGACAAGACCTGTCAAAAAGCCATCGATTTTTTCCGCAAAAATCCTTCTGAAGGATTATTTATCAGCTGTACGAATCTGCTGACTATGGAAATCCTGCCTTCCCTGGAAAAAAAGCTATGTGTTCCGGTTTTTTCAAGTAATGCTGCAAGTCTTTTTTCAATCCTGAATGAACTGCAGCTGCTATCAAAATCAATTAATGCAGGATTGCCGGATATAACGTTATTCACCAACTGAATGTACCGCTGTTATGATTATATTTTCCTGAAATATCTTGACATTTAATGAATCATGTCTATAATTCCGCAGTAATTCAGTAATTAACTAAATATTCACATTGTATCGGTGGAAAAATGGAAGATATAACAACAAACCAAAATGTAAACGGACCTGAAAAAAAGAAAAGCCCGGTTAAGAGGATATTCCTGTCTCTCAAACTGTGGCTTTTTCTGATTGCAATTTTCGGCTCACTCTATATGGGACAAAACGTTGCACCTACCTGGACCGTTGAAAAGATTTCACTTGATATACAGAAAGACGACCAGGGGAAGTTCTTTTACACCTATAAAGGCAAACCGAAATATTTTGACAAGGCTGTGGCATTCACGGATTCCAGGCTCCACCCGGACCGTATCGATGAGATGAACAGCCAGAATGTTTCTCCGGAAATCATTGATGAATACGTCTTTGAAAGTATTGAAACCGGAACCGGATCGGAGACGCTATTCTATCACCTTAAAGCCAAGAGGCACTGGGGAATACTTTCCCTTCTTCCTGCCATTGTAGCGATCGTCCTGTGCTGGGTAACCCGGGAACCGCTGACATCCCTGCTTGGGGGTATTGTCAGCGGAGCGCTCCTTCTCGGTTATTATGATATTACCGATGCCGTTCTTGTCGAAAGCTTTGCAAGCAGGAACGCCGCCGGCATACTTCTCTTGTACCTCTGCCTGCTCGGGGGCCTTATGGGAATATGGTCCCGGACCGGGGCAGCTCAGGCCTTTGCCGAATTAATGACCCGTCATGTGGTGCGGGGACCCCGCACTGCAAAACTCGTTGCATGGTTCCTGGGAATTATATTCTTTCAGGGAGGCACAATAAGCACTGTTCTCGTGGGAACAACTGTAAAGCCCATAGCTGACAAGGAGAAGATCAGTCATGAAGAGCTTTCCTACATAGTCGATTCCACTGCATCTCCTATTGCCTCACAGCTTGCGTTCAATGCATGGCCGGGTTATATCCAGGCGTTTATTTTTGTGGCAGGTGTGCCCTGGCTGGTCACTGAGTCTGACAGGATAACCTTTTTCTTCAAGAGTGTGCCCTTCTGTTTCTACGCTATATTCGCGGTCATGTTTACATTTCTTTTAAGCATAGGGAAAAGCCCTTTTCTCGGAAAGAAAATGCGGGATGCCATTTCCCGTGCCCGCCAGACGGGGCAGCTTGACGAACCCGGATCTGAGCCTTTGAGTTCTCCGGAGCTGCAGGCCAGTAATGTACCCCCCGGATATACTCCGCATGTAATAGATTTCTTTGTTCCGCTTTTAACGCTGATAGGCATTGCCATCGGTACTTTTATTTACAGAGGATCACCCCAGGTGCGCTGGGCCTTTTCTATTGCCCTGATACTTGCCGTCCTGCTGGCACTTATGCGCGGGATGTCATTGATACAGGTTATGGACGGTTTTGTTTCCGGACTTAAAGGTGTTGTACTCGGTGCGATTATTCTCCTGCTCGCTATAACGATCGGCGGAATAAGCAAGGAAGCCGGCGGAGGGATTTTCCTTGTGAATATGCTGGGAGATACACTTCCTTTCTGGCTGCTCCCTGTTATGCTCCAGATAATGACAATTATTATCGCATTTTCAACAGGTACGAGCTGGGGAACCTATGCGGTTTCATTTCCATTGGCCATGCCGCTTGCCTGGGCAGTAGCTAATGCTCAGGGACTCAGCCATCCCGAATTTTATATGACCATCTGTTTTGCAGCAGTCATGGACGGAAGCGTTTATGGAGATCAGTGCTCCCCCATCTCTGATACTACTGTACTCAGTTCCATGTGCACCGGCTGTGACCTTATGGACCATGTCAAGACACAGATACCGCAGGCAAGTTTTGCCGCCCTTCTGGCCGGAATATGCTGGACTGCTGTCTCATTCTTCGCGGCATGATGTAAACCTGGAACCTTTCCGAATGTCCCGGCCGGTAAGCTGGCTTGCCGTGTTGGGAATCCCTGTTCTTATTATTACTTCTTAAATTAAAAATCATTTATATTGACATCCTCCGTCTCTCCTCTTCTCCCCTGGGGGGAGAAGATTGAGATGAGGGTGAAACCGAAGCAACTGCGTAGGTTAATCGGTGTTCGATACTCGGTAACAGTAGTTATCTGGAGATTGAATATGACAACTGATGCAGTAAATGTCAGCAATGTACAGAGCATGTCTTGACAAAGGATGGCATATGAAATAGTCGAGGTGAGATGAATTGGATTTCATTAATATTTTTTAAAAATCCTTTTTCGTTTTTTTTATTTTTCTTTTTATGTGCGTTTTTTTTTCGAATTATCTTGACATTCAGCAGCGCCAGGTTTATAATTAGTACAGTTTGCTGTTGAATTTTTTATCAGATCTGTGTAAGTAAGGATGTGTATTTTTTTGGCTCTTTAATGAAAGGCAGGTAGAATGGCTAAGAAAAAAACTGCTAAAAAGGCGTCGGGCAAGAAAAAGGCTTCTTCTAAAAAGAAGAAAACTGCAAAGAAAAAGAGTGCGGGCAAGAAAAAGACTGCAAAGAAAAAGAGTGCAGGCAAAAAGAAAACTGCTAAGAAAAAGAGTGCGGGCAAAAAGAAAACTGCTAAGAAAAAGAGTGCAGGCAAAAAGAAAACTGCTAAGAAAAAGAGTGCAGGCAAAAAGAAAACTGCTAAGAAGAAAACCACCAAGAAAAAAACTGCCAAGAAAAAAACTGCTTCTAAAAAGAAGAAAACTGCAAAGAAAAAGACTTCAAGTAAAAAGAAAAAATAGTTATTACACTATACCTAATTCATGGACTGCCGAGAAGAGGCATCTGCCTCTTCCGGCAGTCTTTTTTTTACACTATACCGGATCTGATACAACACTCATAGCCTGAATAGATCCTGTACACGTACTGTATACAAACTATACAGTATCAGTCCTGTCATATTAATATCCCCATTGTAATACAATGCATGCAGGCCCCGGTCTAGTCTCTATAATTTATTATATATCATTGCTTTATATCAATATCATCTGCAAGAGATGCTTTCATGACGATCATTGCCGGAAAATGGAACATTTTTTGTTATATACTGGATTGATACGGTTGTTCACAAAGCGGGGGATGGCATAAAGGATCAATTATATGGAAGCGATCACAATGAATGGACTGTTCAGATCAAAAGAATCTGAAATATTCAGGATACGCGAGCAGCTTGAAGAAGACCCGGCTGTGATACAGGAATCTGATCAGGGTGGTGTTATAGATCATGAAGACCTGACCGATGCCGTATCAGGGATCATCAGGCTGATCAGGGGCCTTTCTGATTCACTTGACAGATGCAATACCGCCATACAGGCGGTTGAAGAGCATATTAATAATTTCTCAACTGAATTCGAGGCGACGACCTCCTGCCATTCCGAACTGTCGGACAAACAGAATGAAGTGATACGCAGACTTAAAAATAAAATAGCAGCACTTCAGCATGATAAAACACAATGTATAAAAGAAAAGAAAACTCTCTTCAAAAAAGTCAGGAAGTTGTATATACTGAAAATCAGATGTGAGGAATGGATTGCAGTCCAGTTTAAGAAGCTTGAAAAAATGCGGCGGCGTCATGAAAAATCCGCGTTCAGACTTGAAAAGCGCATATCGGAACTTATAAAAAAGAAAATAAATTTGCAGGAAAATATTTCCACTCATCGCAGTGATGCCGGATTATCGAATAAAAAAACTTCTGCCAACGGGGTACATAAAAAGATTGCCGCATATAAAAAAGTATGCGTAAAACTTGAAAAGTTTGTAAGCATATACCGTCAGACAACTTCACATGCAGCAGAAAAAATAAATGCCATGCGCAGCAGACTGAATAAAAAAACGAACCGTATGGAAAAACGTCTGCTGAAAATGGAATCGGAAAATAGCCTCTTAAAAAATAAACTTACGGAACACATTGCTGAAAAAGAACAGAATCTTATTGAAAATACAGATGAAGATCTTTCAGCCCAGGTTGAAAATTACAGGGAAAAACACGAGGAACTGCACAAGCGCATAGCGGATCTGGAAACTGACAACGGATCCCTTAAAACGCAATTATCAGAACAGCTGCGGAAGGAGGAGTCCGGGGAAAACAGTAATCCCGTAATGAAAACACTCTACCGTGAGAACAAAGAGCTCACCGAAAAAATAGAGGAATATCGGGCAAGGATTGAAAGCATGCGTATAGAACTCGAGGAGCTTATTGCTATCAAACAGAATCACACCGACTCAGGTCATAAGAAGAGTCCCAAAAAGAACACAAATACTTCACGTGGTCATGCTGCATCCGGTACGGATGAACAGGATACAGAGCCTTCTGAACAGGGATCTGCAACATTATTCAATATTTTCCTTCCCAAACTGACCTCTCAGGAGAAAAAAGAAAAAGCGGTCCCTCTAATCGCCGAAATTAAAAATGTCTCTGAAGAAGAGGCTCTCTCCCTCTCGAACAGGATCGTTATTCCGATCATAAAAGGAGTGAACAAGGAAGAGGTTGAGAAAATAAAGAAACGCTTCATTGACACAGGCATCCTTCCCCGTGTAAAGCAACAGATGTAGGAGTGAACCGGCGAAGCTGTTGTACAGTTATAAAAGTTGCAGCGGTTGCAGGCAGACGTTTTATAAAGCTTCGCTTCAGTACTTCAAAAATCCCTTTCCCCAGTCTCCTCTATTATTTCTTCAGCTTTTGTATTTCTCTTTCCATTAAATGTATTCCGCATTCTGGGCATTTAAAAGAGGATTGTATAACAGTATCAGGAATAGATACTCCGGACTGGGGACAGAATATTCCCTGCTTCATATCAGACTCCTTAAAAATGGCGTCCCCCCACTTTTTCTGAATGTTTGTATTACCTTATATATTTTTACTCTCATTCCCGTATAAATGTTGAAAGCAATTCCGCAATCCGTGTTTGGAATTCTTCTCAGTGTTCTTTATTTCCGTGGCTTTCTTCACTTCAAAAATCAAACTTTAAAAATCATAAATCCCTTGACATGCCTTCTGCCGGATTTACAATTGGAACTTTCACATAAACATATCTGTTCGGCGTCTGTATGCAAAATATTAAAAGCCTTGGAATCGATATCGGTTCAGTAACACTGAAAACGGTACTGACAGATGAGAACGGTCGGCTTCTCCATTCCATATATGTCAATCATTTCAGCCAGCCTCTGCCGGTCCTAGTAAAAGCCCTGAAAGAACTTGGAGAACACATTGCCCCGGACGAACTGCTGACCGCTGCTGTCACCGGATCGGGCAGAGAACTGGTGCATGATGCCGCGGATGTACCCGTAATCAATGAGATCGTTGCTCAGGCCGCTGCAGCCGTTCACAGCATCAAGAACGTCCGTACCATCATTGAGATCGGAGGACAGGACTCCAAGTATATCAGGCTGGGTGACTCGCCCGATCCGGCAAACCCCGTTCTCCTCGAGCAGAAGATGAACGACGTGTGTGCTGCAGGCACAGGAGCATTCGTAACCCATCAGGCAGAAAAGATGGGGGTACCTATCGAGGATTTCGGGACTCTTGCTCTTCAGTCTGACGATCCTGCATCAGTTGCCGGACGATGCGCAGTGTTTGCCAAAACGGATGTATCGCATCTCAGACAGCAGGGAACAGCACCCTGCGACATCGCTGCAGGACTCTGTAACGCGATCGTCAGGAACTACATTTCACAATTCGCAAAAGGCTCCAGGCTTGAAACCCCGATCGTATTCCAGGGAGGCCTTGCTGCGAACGGCGCAGTAGTCAGGGCATTCAGGAAATTTCTGAAAGTCGGAGAAAAGAATTTCATTGTGCCGGCCGATTTTGCAGTTACGGGAGCTGCAGGTGCAGCCCTGCTCGGCTGCAGGCTTCACGCAGATAAGAGGTTTTCACTCAAAATGCTCTTACAATCCCTTTCCCTGTATCCTGGACAACCGGATAGAAGCTGCAGACCCGTTTCCGGGCCTGCACCGCTTACAAAAGGCTCCGCCCGGATACACTCGCTCGAACGTGTGCGGCCTGAGTCGGTCGGGAAAGTTTTTGCCGGCATTGATGTCGGTTCAACATCAAGCTGTGCTGCGCTGCTCGATACGGAAGGACGGCTTGTTGCCTCAAGTTATGTTTTCAACAGAAATGATGTTATCGAATCTGCATTACATGCGCTGGACAAAGTCAAACGCAATGCGGGAGAAAATCTGAACAGTATATCGGTTCAGGGAGCCGGTGTAACTGGAAGCGGACGAAAGCTTGTTGCGCAGTATGTGGGAGCCGATGTGGTGCGCGATGAGATCAGCGCGCAGGCCAAGGCTGCCGTGCGTATGGTCCCCGATGTTGACACAATTTTCGAAATCGGAGGCCAGGATTCCAAGTATATCCGCATCGCGCACGGGCGGGTGGCGGACTTTGAGATGAACAGGGTCTGCGCCGCAGGAACAGGTTCGTTCCTCCAGGAGCAGGCTGACAGGCTGAATGAAAAGGTTGAAAACCTGAGCGGACTCGCATTCCGAAGCAGCAGTCCTGCCGACCTGGGAAGCCGCTGTACCGTGTTCATGGAATCGGACCTGATACACCACCAGCAGACAGGCACATCCAAGGAGGACCTTGCAGCAGGCCTGAGCTACTCCGTTGCAAGGAACTATCTTGAGAAGGTGGTAAGCGGCAGGTTCATCGGGGACAAAATAGTGTTCCTCGGAGGCGTGGCTTTTAACGGGAGCGTTGTTTCGGCATTCGAAAATCTGCTTGGCAGACAGGTTATTGTGCCTGAGAACCATGCCATTTCCGCGGCGATCGGGGCAGCGCTTGCCGCCAAAGAGAAATCTGCCGAAGGATCCATCTCCCGGAGTATGTTCCGCGGTTTTGATAAAAAGCGGGAACCGTACGAAATATCATCCTTTCAGTGCAGGGACTGCCCGAACAACTGCCGTATAAACAGGGTCGTGATCGGAGATACGGTATCATGCTACGGCGGTGCCTGCGGCAAGCACGAAGGAGGCACCTTGGGCACCAATGCTGTGAACCTTCTTGAAAAACGGAATGAGCTGATGCTCAGCTATATGACCGAACAGCCGGATGCTGAGGAAACGGTGGGAATACCCCGTGTTCTGCTCTGTCATGAGTTTTTTCCCCTGTGGTGCGTTTTTCTTCAGGAACTCGGCTGCCGCGTTGTGCTTTCCGATCCGACCAGCAGGAAGATCGCGGATACAGGACTTGAAAAATCACCGATCGAGAACTGCTTTGCCTGCAAAATAGTATACGGGCATCTCGATAATCTCTTTCAGAAGGGAGTGGACAAGCTTTTCTTCCCCTCTGTTGTGGAATCCGAACGTCGGGTTAAAGACCTGGAGCACAATTACGCGTGTCCGCATATCCAGACAATTCCCTCACTTGTAACGCACCCGCACATTGAAGTCCTGAGTCCTGTTATGGTGAGGGACACAAAGGAGACGCAATGGAGGGACGAACTTATAAAAACGGGGAAAAAACTCGGCAAGCCGGCTGATACCGTTAAAAGGGCTGTCCGGAGTGCTTCGGAAGCTCTAACAGATTTCAGGACGCGATGCGAGGATCTCGGCCGCAAATACCTTGACGGGGCCGGCGACAGACCTGTTGTCGTGGTCATGGGAAAGGTCTACAATGTCTGTGATCCTGAACTGAATCTGAACATCGCAAAAAAGCTGCTGAGGCTCGGGGCGTTCCCTGTCCCGTTTGACTGTCTGCCGCTCTCCGCACAAAAACTGGACTCGAGCTGCCGCGACATGATATGGAACGCAGGCCAGGACCTGCTCCGGGCTGCTGTGATAACCGCTGAAAACGAGAACCTGCATCCTCTCTGGATAACCAATTTCGGCTGCGGCCCTGATTCGTTCATAGCCAAATATCTTAACGAGATCTTCCGTGACAAGTCCTTCCTGATGCTGGAGGTGGACGAGCACACGAGTGACGTCGGTGTTGTAACCCGCCTGGAGGCATTCCTGAGCAGTGTGCGCAGAGCCGGAAAAGGGCCTGATATGGCAGAGGTATTCAAGCCTTTTGTGCCTGTGTCCTATCATAAAGCATACGATAATATATTCTATGTTCCTCAGTGCAACGCCAATTTCCGCGTTATGAAGGCTGCTTTTGATGCTGCCGGCCTGCATGCCCGTCATGTGCCTCCGCACGATGAAAAAACACTGAAACTCTCGTCACGGTACTGTCTGGGACGGGAGTGTCTTCCGTATATAATGTACCTGGGCGATGCTATCCGGATGACAAAGGATCCGGAGTTTGATCCGGAAAAAGCCGTGTTCTGCATTCCGGGAAGCAACCTGAGCTGCCGCGTCTCCGCCTATCCCACTGCTATCCGGCTCGTGCTGAGGGATCTCGGCTTTCCTGACGTTCCCGTGTTCGCCCCCCGCGTCTCAATGGATAAGGACGAGATGAGCAAGTCCATGGGTATAGGGTTCGGCATCAACTTTTTCAGAGGAGTGATCGCAGCAGAGCTTCTCGGCAAGCTTCTCAGGGAAACCAGGCCGTATGAGTCTCAGGATGGTGAAAGCAGCAAAGCCTATGAAGAGGGTATAGAAAACATTTGCCAAACGCTCGGTACCGGAAGCTTCTGGAAAGCGCTGAGGGAAACTGTTGAAACATTCGACCGGATTGAAAAGGACACATCCGAAAGAAAACCCGTGATCGGCCTTGTGGGTGATGAATACACCAGATGCTGCAGCTTCGCAAACAACAATTTCATCGAACAGGCCGAATCTCAGGGTGTGGAAGTCTGGAACGGAGCCGTATGGAGCAACTACCTTGAATTTCAGCGTGTGTTGAAACCGCGCAAGATGCTGGAACGGAAAAGGTACGGAACGTACCTGTTCGACTGTGTGAAGTCACTGGTGGAAAGATTCCAGAAGGGACGCATCGAAAAAATGTTCCGGGGGCGGCTGCAGTATTCCGACCCCGGCTTTCGCGAGATGTTCGGGTATGCAGCTGAACATTTCGATCCCAGAATCGAGCCTCTGATCATGGTAGGCATATCGCAGATCGTACATCTGGTTAAAAGCGGCGTAGACGGCATAGCGAGTCTGGGGGCATTTCAATGTGTTATCGAAAGCGTGATATCGGCGCGGCTGCGCAGGATATGCAGGGAGAACGGGAATTTGCCTCTTCTTCAGCTTCTGTTCGACTTCCAGAAAAGGACCCATCAGCAGAACCGCATTGAAGCTTTTATACATCAGGTGAAGCAGTATCACAGCACACGGAACAGGGTATAATTTCTACCCGGTAGAGATGTAAAAATATCGTAAAAATCCTGTCGGATACTGTAATGAGCGTACATTATTACATGCATGAGAATATAATATGAATGATCATACACTATTAAATGAGTATATAAAGGGAAATTCTGATACAGCCTTCAAGCAGCTGACAGACCGATATACAGATCTTGTATACAGCATAGCTCTGCAGCAGACTGCCGACCCGCACCTTGCAGAGGACATTACCCAGACGGTATTCATTATTCTTGCTAAAAAGGCGCATAAACTGAAAAAAACCACTGTGTTGTCCGGATGGCTCTACCGGACAGTAAGGTTTGCAGCAGCAAATGCGCTTCGTGTAGAAAAACGGAGAAAGGCTCATGAACAGGAGGCATCAAAATTGACAGAACAATACGAATATAAACCGGATGACCCGAAATGGACTGAAATACTGCCTCTGCTTGGTACAGTGATGAATAGACTGCGCAAAGCAGACCGTCACGCGATTCTTCTGCGGTTTTATGAAAAAAAGAAGCTGCGTGAAGTCGGGTCAGCATTGGGAATTTCAGAAGAAGCAGCAGAGAAACGGGTTTCGCGTGCCCTGCAAAAGCTTCGCAAACTTTTAGTAAAACGGGGTGTTGCGTATCCCTGTGCTCTTCTTGGCATGGTGTTAGGTGAAAACGCTATACATGCAGCCCCGGCAGGCCTGGCTTCTTCATGCCATACTGCTTCTATGACATTCCTTAAAGGGAACCTTACTGCCTTAACAGAATTCGAACATGTTAACCTCATTGCCAAAGGAGTGATGAAGATGATGATGTGGAAAAAGATAACAATACTGACAGCTTTTGCAGCTGTTACGCTGTTGATCGGAGCTGCAGGCATCGCAGGTATTGAACATCTTGCAGAAAACCCGTCAACGATTGCGGTTAAGACAGAAACAGAGAAAGATCCAGCGTCTTCGGCTGACACAGGAAAAGTGATCCTGGACAAAAAAAGCTACTGGCGCTGCTTTACCGTGCGCGGCAGCGACCTGGTGAGAAAAAACTCCGGCAATCTGGCGCACCTGCAGGAATTCAGCGAAAGCAGGCTGAAAATAGTAAAGGCCGGAAAAAAGAAAATCAGGGTGTTAGATGAAATTCCGCAGGGTCGTTACACGTCTTTTCCTGATAAAGATTGGGCCGCAACCGGGTTTAACGACAGCGCCTGGCCGCAAGCCAAGACACCGTTCTACTGCAGCAAGTACTGGAAATGGCATAAATATGAAAGCACCAAACAGGAAAAGTATAAATACACTAAAGGAATATGGCTGTCTCCCTTCAGGACGCTGGTAGCCTTCTTTCTGCGCGGCAAGTTTCATGTGAAGGACCCGTCCAAAGTCAAGGACTTACGGCTCTCACTTACCTTTCACGGCGGAGCGATTGTGTATGTTAACGGCAGGGAGGTAACCAGGGCATATATGCCCGAGGGTGACATTGCCCTTTCCTCACCGGCCGAAGATTATCCCAAGGAGGTTTTTGTCGCTTCTGATGGGGCGTTACTCGCCCATAAATACACCAATGATCTCAAGGCTAACATCGATGGCTTCAAGATGCGCACGCGGACTATTTCCAATCTCAAGATACCCGCTTCCTTTCTCAAGAAAGGGGTAAACGTTCTGGCAATCGAGTTTCACCGGGCACCTGCTCCTGAGGTCTATTTCAGCGGCAGAGCGAGGAAGAAACACCTTCGCTTGAGGAGCTTTGTCTGGTGGCCACGCCTGGCCGTAGGAAACGTCAAGCTGACGGCTCCGGCAGGGCCGGCGGTTACACCTAATACCAGCCGTCTCTCAGGCCTTCAGGTCTGGACCCCTCCGGTATCGAAGAAAGTCAAGCCAAACGATTACGGCGACCCCAATGAGCCAGTACACCCAATCAAGATTGTGGGAGTGCGCAATGGGGTATTCTCAGGGAAGATTGTCATCGGATCTACGGAAACGCTTCGCGGTCTAAGAGCCGAGGCTGCCGACCTTAAAGGGCTGGCTATGATTCCCGCTGCCAACATTCAGGTGCGTTATACTCGGCCGGGCTACGACGGCAAGGGCAAAGTCATTTTCGATGATTGGCTGGAGAATTTTGCCCCAGCCGAAGTGCCGCTCGGGAAGAGAACAGGTGCAGCGATACAGCCGATTTGGGTTACCGTGCACGTGCCCGTTGATGCAAAGGCAGGCGAGTATAAAGGAAAACTGACAGCTAAGATTGAAAGGCAAAAGCCGGTCGAGGTGCCGATACATCTAGAGGTGAGCGACTGGGTACTGCCGGATGCGCAAAACTTCATCACCCATGTCGGTCTCATGCAGTCACCCGATACGCTGGCTATGAAATATGACGTGCCGATGTGGTCTAAAGCGCACTGGAGGCTGATTGAAAAGTCCTTCAAGCTCATGGGTGAGGTGGGAAATGATGTCTTGTACATTACCTTGGTGCGGCGCACGCACCTCGGCAATGAGCATGGGATGGTGCGTTGGATCAGACAGTCCGACGGTTCCCTGAAACCTGATCTCAGTATCGCCGAGAAATACCTCGACTTGGCTTGCAAGCATATGGGCAAACCTTCGGTAGTAGGAGCTTACTGTTTCGATAGCTTTGCCTGGAAGCACTCCGAGAAGAATACTCCAGAAGAGCGTAAAAAGTATAAACTTAAGGTGGCAGATCTGCTGGAGAAGGCCCAGATCAGCATCTTTGATCCCAAGACGGGCACGCTGGATAAGATAAATGGTCCCAAATGGGGCACGCCGGAGTCCCGCGCTTTCTGGAAACCGGTCTTTGAGGCCCTGAGTGCCATGTTGCGCAAGCATGGCCTTGAGAAATCGATGATGCTGGCAATGGTCGGCGACTATATTTTAGCTGGTGGACCTGTCAAGAAAGCCGTAGAGGACCTCAAGATCGCTGCGCCGGGGGTACCCTGGGTCCGTCACGACCACCCGGCAAAGAAGACTTCCCTGTATGGTGTGCCCATCGCCTACCGGGCCGGTGTATGGCTTATCGGGCCTACTGACCCGGATTTCCAGGTCTACCGCAAGAAGCGTTATTACGGCTGGAAAAACCCCAGCCTGAGAGTCATCTTTCCGCGTAGCAGCGGCCCTTATGTCTTACATCTGAAAACACCTTTGGAGACATATCGTTTTACTGCCGAAGGCGCCTTTGTTTCCGCGTCCGAACTGCGCGGCATCGGGCGTATCGGCGCTGATTTCTGGGCAGTGATCAAAGGTGCCCGGGGCAGTGCTCGTTCTCTATGCGGCCGTTATCCCGAATCTCACATGGGCCAGTTGCACATGGCTTATTCCTTCCCTTTTCTGCTCGCACCAGGCAAGGAAGGGGCGATTGCCACCGGTCGTTATGAGATGATGCGCGAAAGCCTTCAGGAAGCCGAAGCCAGAGTTTTTATAGAGAAGGCGCTTCTTAATCCGAAACTTAAGGTTAAGCTGGGCGAACCGCTTTGTACGCGTCTTCAGAAGATGCTTGACGACCGTGTTAGAATCTTCATGCGTGCCAATGGAGTGCATGAACTGATGCCTGATGACCATTTATGGTACTACAGCGAAAATTGGCAGAAACGTTCCGCTGAGCTCTACTCCGCCGCCGCCGAGGTAGCAAAGAAGTTGGGAATTAAATAGAGGGTTGATCTGTTGCGCAGAGTGCCGCGCGTGCTCCCCAGGAGATGAGGAATGAAGGCGAAAATCACTCAACAAACGCTGGTCTTTGGGCTGTTCGTGGTCTGTTGCGGGCTTTCGGTCATAGCCCAGGAAATCGTAAGCACCGTTCCGCTGAGCACCAGGAGGACAAGGATCAGTCTGGACGGGAAGTGGAGGCTGAAGCCGGGAAAGAAGGAGACCGGCGTCAAGGGGAAGTGGTTCGCGGCCGGAACCCGGTTCGAGGCCACCACGAAGATTCCGGGCGTCTGGCATTTCGGAAAACGCCCCCCGCGCACCGGGGTGTGGTTCAAGAAGATCTTTCAGGTGCCTGCGGGCTGGAAGGGCGGAAGGATCTGGCTCCACATTGGTGGCGTCAAGCCGGCAGCGGACCTATGGATGAACGGGACCCACCTCGGCTTCACCGTCACCTCACGTTCACCCCTGAAGGTGGACGTGACCGAGCAGGTGCGCGTCGGACAGGACAACACGGTGGCCGTATGCGTTACCTGGCCGAAGGTCAGGCTCGACGGCGTCTGGGACTACTCTAAGAGCAAGTGCGACTACCTGTACTGGGAGGGCATCTATCGGAGCGTCTTCATGGAAAGGACCCCCCAGCTCTGGATTGACGAAGTCCATGTCGCGACCCAACCCGCCAAGGGGCTTGCCATCGTGAACGTAACCCTGCGCGGCAACGGCGTGGGCGGGAAGGCGTCGCGCCTTGCCTGCCGGATCTCGTCGTGGAAGGCCGAGAACATCGCCGGCACGGCCTCCTGGGAAGTCTCCTCCTCCGCGAAGGAACATCGGGTTTCCCTGCGCATTCCGGTCAAGGAAGCCCGTTTGTGGTCAACGCACGAGCCCAACCTGTACGTAGCCAAGGTCGCGCTGCACGCCGACGGGTCGGCCGAGCCGACTGACGAGATCCAGGTTCGATTCGGATTCCGCACGATTTCCACCAAGGGCAACAAAATACTACTGAACGGCACGCCGGTCTTCCTCCGGGGTGGATGCGACGATCAGTCCTACCCGAGGACTTCCTGCCCCCCGAACTCCAAGGAATTCTTCCTGAAGCGCCTCCGCCTGGCCAAGGCATACGGCTTCAACTATACCAAGAGCTGCATAGAAATCTTCCCGCAGGAATTTCTGGAGGCCGCCGACGAGGTCGGCTACATGGTCTGCCAGGAGATGCCCTTCGGGCTCATGGGAGAGATACGAGCGCTCAAGGTTAATCCGCCCGAGGAGTTCAGGGCGCTGTATCGGTGCGAGGTCGAGAACATGGTTCGCGCCGACTGGAATCACCCCTCGGTAATCATGTACAGCATGACCAGCGAACTGCCGCTCAACAAGACTACGTTCGAGATCTTCAGCCGGGAGCTCCCTACGCTCTGCAGGAGACTCAATCCCGGAACGCTGCTCATAGACGCTACGGATGGGTTCGGCGTTCGCGTGGAAACGAAGCATGGCAAGAGAATGACCGATGTCATCGAGACCAGGGGCGTCATGGCCAACACCAAGATGCCCCACATCCTGCACGAGTGGAAGTGGTGGACCTCCCTGCCCAACCCGGCCGTCAAGAAGAAGTACGAGGGGCTGCCCCATAAGCCCAACGGCGTGAACATAATGGAAGCCGCCGCCGCCAAGTCCGGACTAACCTACCTTCTGCCGCGGATGTTCGCGAATTCTGAGCAGCTCAAGTATGCCCTTCGAAAGAAGGGACTAGAGGAAGCCAGGATTTACCCCGTCAACGCCGGGTACCACCACTGGCTGATCCACGACTTCAACGCCTGTCCGGAGGGCGTATTCGACGAGTTCTGGGAACCGCGGCCGAACCTCAGCGCCGAGGAGTTCCGGACCTACAATGATGACACTGTGGTTCTCCTGGGTGGACGCGGACCCGTGAACTACCAATGCGGCGTCAAGCTGACGCGTCCGCTCATGGTCTCACATTTCGGGCCGAAACCCCTGGCAAAGGTCACGCTTGAATGGGCGCTGCAGTGCGACGGTCGTCCGTTGTTTCAGGGCAAACGCGTTGTCCAGAAGATCGACTGCGGCACCATCCTGGAGGTCGTGAAACCTGACAAGAAGATTCCTCAACTCGAGAGAGCCCGGGAACTGACTCTCATCGCCCGTCTGTTGAGCTCAGACGGAAAGCTGATCAATCGGAACGCCTGGAGGCTCTGGGCCTTCCCGAAGGTGCACTTCGACCTTAAGGGGAAGAAGGTGCGAAGCGACGTCCGGGTGATTCTCAAGGGGTGCGTGGGTGCTGAGAGACTGACGTCCTCTACACCGCCGAAGGACACGGTCCTGTTGATTACCGAGACGCTCAGCCCGGAAAAGATCAGCTACCTAGAGAGGGGCGGCAGCGTGCTGCTCTTCTCCTACGGGGCCCTGCCCCAGTCCGCCGGCACTCGCTTCCGGACCAATCCCTACAACAAGGGCGAGGGCAATATGGGCACTCTCATCCGCAAGCATCCGGCCATGGACGGGTTCCCTCATGGCGGCTGGTGTGACTACCAGTTCTACTCGATGATCCGGGATTTCCCCTCGATCGACCTCGACCGGCTGAAGCCGGCGAAGATAAACCCGATCGTGCGCTCGTTCTCCGCCTACTTTTCGATGCGGAACTGGGCCCACATGTTCGAGGCCAAGGTGGGCAAGGGCCGCCTCCTGGCAACGAGCTTCAACATCAGGGGTCCCTTCGGATACCGAAGGAGGACCTTGATGGCAGAGCAGGAACTGGACGGTTTCCGATCGCCTGAGACACAGTGCCTGGTTGCCGGTCTGCTGAGTTACTGTCTGGAGGACAGGTTTGCGCCGCCCGACTTTCTCCCGCCAGCAGTCCTTCGTTCGCTTCTGCCCAAGAAGTAGAGGTCAAGCCGACACCAGGCCATGCTGGACGAACGTGTACGTGTCCTGCTTCGCGGAGGTGGCATGAAAGAATATTTCGGTCCCGATTTCAACAGTGGATGGCAGAAACGATCAGAGGAACTATACAAAGCTGCTGTTGAGATAGCGAAAAAACTGGGAAAGTGATTTTAAAAGGAGTAACGTGTGAAAAAAACCGAGGAACTGGACAACGGGGTCATCGTCTACCAGGTCACTGATGAGGAAGTGCTTAAGGACAATATCTACTGTGAGCGGAGCTATACAACGGCCGATTCCCGGGCCTTTATATACCAGAGGCTGATTGCGCGTGACCGTGAGAAATACTTTGGGTATGAAGAGGCTGAATATGTATTGTGCGAATTCGGGACATGGAAAAAGACGATCCTCGGGCGGGGGTATTCATACCTGGAAATGACATATGACGGCTGTCTGTTCTTCTACTATCGGCGGACAGATTCCGGAACAAGGGAACTGGTCTGTGTGGATACCGGTACTCCCTCGTCCCGCATTATTCCCGTTGACGGCGACGTCCACCCCTATTCGAGCATGGCCGTCAACTGCACCGGTGATCTCATCGCCTACGGTCGCCCCCTGAGTTTCGATAATCAGAACTTCGGAGTGGAGATAATCGACCTGAACACCGGCGAGAAGAAGGTCATTCTGGAGGACCCCTGGATCTGCAATCCCCACCCCCAGTTCGATCCGAGTGACAGGACTTCCCTGCTCATACAGCAGAACCGCGGCTGCAAGTTCGCCGTCAACGGGACGCGCATCAAGGGTGCGGGAAAAGAGGGCGCTACTCTTTTCATCGTCAATGCCGAGACCGGCAATCGGACGCCCCTGTCGATCGGCAAGCCCCACACGCTGAACTGTTCCGGTCACGAACAATGGATAGGCCGGACCAGCGAGATCCTCCTGAGCCTGAGCGTCTACACCAATCCGTCCGACGTGCCCTTCCCGACTCTGATGACCGTGAGGGCGGGTTCGCCGGCGCGACTGGTCCACGAGAAGTTACGGGCCTGCCACGTCCACGCGTCGTTGTGCGGGAGGTACTTCCTGGTAGACGTCGAGTTGAGTAACAAGCTCGTCCTGGGCAGAATAGACACGGGACGGCACGTGGAGTTGTGCTCGCTGGGGTCTTTCCGCCTGATGGACGCGCAGTTCCTGAAGTTCGACAAGCAGTACAATCAGAGTGCGCATCCGCACGCCTATCTGTCCAGAGATCTGAAGTGGGCGATCTTCAACTCATGCAGAACCGGCAGGCCGGAAATTCATGTGGCATCGATTCCGCAGGAATTGTATGATAAAATCGGATAATCCATTACGAATATTTTGATCCTGCAGTGTGTACACAGAATAGAAGACAAGACTGTCAGTAAGAGGACGCTTCATACGCCTAAGAGAAGGGAAAGGCTGTGTATACATATAGGGAGCGGGGAACAGAACAGATCGGAATAATATTTACTGAAACGGCTGAAGACTTTATTTCACTTCTGGATGATATGTGCGATAATCTGTAGAACAGGCTCCGACAGAATTTGCTGATATGATATTTTTATAAAAGCATGCCAACCCCCAGGCTTTGCCTGGGGGATGAATGGCATCCTTTTATAAAGCGCAGGCTAAAGCCTGCGGCTATCTTGATATATATACATAATAACGAAAAGTCGGCATATTCTCGGACTAGTCAAAGGCCTACGGTTCTTACTGGGCGGAAACCGAGATAGTTGTAGCTGCCGCTTGATATTCTTCCGTTCCTCCGGACGCTCTCCATGTAGCCCCTGTCACTGTGCCAACTGCCCCCCCGGACAATACGCTTGTTGCCTGAAGACGGTCCTGTGGGGTTGTCTTTAGGGCTTTTAGCATAATACGCTCTGTCGTAACGGTCCCAGCACCACTCATATACATTGCCGCTCATGTCATATATGCCCAGTTCGTTCGGTTTTTTCTCTCCCACAGGATGAGTTTTTCCGCCGGACGTCCGGTCGTACCACCCCGATTCTGTGCGGTCATTGCTGCCGCTGTATGTAAAACCCTTGCTCCTGCCGCCCCCGCGTGCAGCATACTCCCACTCCGCTTCCGTGGGAAGACGGTACCCATTCTTTGTAAAATCGCAGGTTATGTTATTTTTCTGTATTGTGTAACATTGCTCAAACCCCTCCTTTGTGGAGAGCCAGTTACAGTATTCCACTGCATCAAACCATGATACGCACACCACAGGATGTGTGTCGCCTTGTGTTAAATATGGATTTCGCCACGAAGCATCTTTTTTGACGGTTAAATTCTTTGTCAAATAAATCCATGCTCCGCCGAATTTTTCCGCTGAAGTCGTATATCCGGTGCTTTTGACAAACTCCCTGAATTCAGCAACCGTGACTTCATATTTAGCTATGCACAAGGTACTGACCGTTACGTCATGCACAGGCTTTCCATTATCCGGACCGTTCTCAGACCCCATCCTGAACGTACCCGATTCAACAGGCACGTACCCCTCAGACATCACAGGGGCGGGCATGTCTTCAGGGTTCTTCCCGGGCTCCTTTTCAGGCTCAGATTCAGCCGTTTTTGTTTTGAGGGCTAATTCGTCTATTTTTTTCATTATAGCATCGGATAGTCCGTCAAGACGCGACAGATGATCGTCAACATCAAACCCGGCTTCTCTATACGAGTCGAGCTTCTTCCGCTTTTCTGCAATACTCAGGAAATACGCGTCCAGCTTCTCCTTTGCAGCATTATCTTTTTTCAGATATTCTTCAACCGGCTGTACTGATGTATTCAGCTCATGTAAAAACCGTGTATATTCCTTAATCAGTGTTTTTCGCTTGGCAGCACGATCATCATATTCCTGTTCAGTCTCCTTATCCTCCGGTTCCGTTTCTGTACGGTCTTGCGAGGTGTCCTTTTCGGAATCTATGGAAGTGTCCCGGGATGGGGGGGGGTCCGGTTCTATTATCAGAATTACCGTAATGAGACCTAATAACAGAATGATGCAAATTACGACCGTTACAATTGCTGTTGTATACAATCTGTGCCGCCGCGAAAAAGCGGCACGGTTTACATGAGGATGTGTCCTTTTCCACCCGGACGCGATTCTGTTTTTACCGGCCTTGTGACTATCCTGTTTATGTGGCGCACGGCTTTTTTTATAAAGATTCAGTTCTTTTGCACATGTGTCACAATATATATTTCCCTCGAACGATATTCCGGAGCCCGATTCGAGATCGGTCGATGATACCCGTACATGGCATTCGCTGCAATAGTGTATTTGCATATGTAAATATCGCCTTATATATATCGATTCTTCTATATTAGCATTGATTCCCTGTTTGTCAAATTATTTCTCTCGTGTGTTGCAGCTTGAAATCCGCCTGCTGCGGATATTATGTGATAATGAATCTCCCGTTTCCCATTTACTGCCTTCCCTTTTAACTTTTAACTAAATATTACCCGGATTTTGCATGGAGACGCGCTGAAATATCGTTCTTCGTGCAAAATTCGGGTACTAAATACTTCTTCTTTACAGCGTCAGCGTATAATAAAATACACGGCCTTCAAATGAAAATGCTGCTTTTACCGACCGCTCGTATATAGCAATTATCCGGACCCCCTTCACTGTGTCATCCGTCTTTACCAGGGAGCCGCTGACAACAGCCTCCAGTTCCTGCTCGTGCCAGATTATTCCGGAAAGCTTCAGGCCCAGTTTTGAAAATTCCACTGCTGCCTTTTCTTTAATAACAGCATGCTCTGATCTTCTGTTAATTTCACGAAGTTTCTGTTTATATTCAGAAATACTCCTGGAGGAATATTCACTCGTTATGATCCCCTTTTCAATGAACGAAGCAATTTTCAACCCCTGCCTGCTCATTGCAAGCGCCTCAGCATAATTCTTCTGTTTAAAAGGTTCCCAGGCCTTGACAACATACACCGCAAGATCCCATTCCTTCGAAGAATGAGAAGGGGTGGAAATATCAGGCTTTTCAGTCTTTTTTTCATTTTTCACTTTCATCAGTTTTGCCACCATGGGATCCCATGACCTGCAGTCAATGTATATATATTCCGGAGCACGGGGTTTTATTGTTTTCTTTGGCCCCTTTTCTACGATCATCTTGGAAACCATGGGATCCGGATTGTCCCCCCTGATATACCTGGAAACGGAACGCTTATGTCCGCAGATATTGTCGCTGAACACATACGCAGTAAAAACAGATAAAACCAGCAGTATACACATTAAACGTTTCATAACAATCTCCTTATATGATTATATTATTCTTGAATTGTCTATATTCTTCTGACTACAGTATGAACCAAAAGTTCCCGAAATGCAAGAAAATATCACAATGTGCCGTTGCATTATTATGGTTCAGAAGACTTTATAAAGAATAAAACTTTAGATTCCCGTTTAGAGAAAACACGGTATCAGCCTGGTAAAATTACGATGAAAATGCACGTTTTTTCAAGGCTTGATAATGTAATTATACTGATATTGGCACACCTCCCCCCTTTATTTTGCTGTGGATTATTTTCTGAGCAATACAGCTGCTGTCGGTTATAAAGCAGCTTTTATCGTTTCAGGATCACCCCGGGAATGTGTTATGTTGAATACTCCCCATACACCGCTCCCCATGTCATGCAGCCATTTCGCCATGTGACGCTCACGCGCCTCTCCCCTGTATCCGCGGTCTATGTGCTCTTCGTAGAAACGCTTTGCGAATTCCTCGCCTCCTATGAATTTGCCTCTGCTGTATTCTATGCCTTTCCTGAGCATGCTTCCTGCTGGGCCGTGTATTCCGTATTTCTTAAGACTCGCTTGCATCTCTTCTGTTATTACAAGACCCTGTTCTTCCGCACGACCGTGCTCGTCTCTGTGCGGACTGGTGCCTGCTTCATATATGTACGATATGTATGCCCTGAACAGCTCCTGCGTAAAGCTCTCTCTGTCTGTCAGGTCTTTGTGAAGCCTGGATATGCCCAGACCTTCTTCCAGAAGGTCGATGTCCACTAACCCTGAGGGGTTTCCACGCTTTAATTCGTTGATACTGCTGTATTTGTAGTCTTCAGGGTGCGCTGTGAGGGATGCGCGGAAACTGTTCAGCTCAATATACGCTCCGCATTGTATGATGCCTATGCCCCGCTCTATGATGTTGGAGAAGTACCGCTTTTCCCACAGTGTACCTGTTTTCCCCGTGTGACGGTTGTATGCATTGGTCAGAAGTACGTTCAGCCGTTTCATGAAGTATGATATGTCTGTAAGATGCTGTACTACATACGTGCGGTTTGCCTCTATCAATGCGTTGCGCTGATATTCTTTTTCATGGTAGTCGTTCCACCGCTGTATTGCTTCTTTCGGGTCTATGTCCTCAGGATCGGCAATTTTTGCGAGTAAGTGATAGTGGTTCGAGAGAATTGAATATCCGCAGTATTTAACGTAAAATAGCGTACGGAGCTTCCTGAGGATCTTACAGAACCGCTTTTTCATGAATGAGTTGAGGCGATAGTCTCTCGAATTCACTCTGGTAATAACATGGTACGCGGCTGCATGGCCCGGTGCCTTTATGCGGGGAAGTTGCGGCATGTCCTATCCTTTCTTTTTTTTAAGATTTTTTAATATTTTGTATTTTAACGTCTCCGGAATCTGTTTTAGTATAATATAGTACATTACCAATATTATATGAAATATATCTTTTTGTCAAGAGTATCTTTCAGAAAAGTGTTCTGAACCTTTTATAAATATAGGGATAAAAATCACTTGACTTTCCTTAATTCTGGAATAACCTTGAATTCGCTCCATGAATAGGATTTTAAAAAATCTGTTTTTTTTCGTGTGATTTCAGCTTTTCCCCGAATTAATATTTGTATGTCAAACATAATAATGAAAAAATCAGATGAATAACACAGTAATTCAGGAAATAATCGAAGGAAACCGGGAAATATTTCTCGAATACTATAATAAAATATCTGTCTCCTTTATGAAGTATATTTTCTTCAGGGCAGGGGGAGATATGGACCTTGCCGAAAGCGTTTTTCAGGAATCATTCACCAGGCTGTTAAAGAGCAGGGGGAAACTCGCTAAGCTTGCCAGTGATGATATGCTGTTCCCCTGGATCTGCGGCGTGGCTAACAGGATCCTTGCTGATCACTTCCGCGGCAAAGAGCAGAAAAACATAATTTCTTTGGAATCACTGGATCCTGTTGTCCAGGAATCACTGCTTCAGATCGAAACTGAAGAGTTTCCCCGGAAAGCGGCAGAGCACCCTCAGATCAAACTTCTGGTCGGAATGGTCATGTCCTCCCTTAAACCGACATACGCAGAAGCATTAAAAGCAAAGTACTGCGACGGGCTTTCAGTGAAAGAGATCGCCCGGAAAATGGGTTCAACAGTAAAAATAATCGAAGGACAGCTCTACCGCGCACGCACAGCGTTTAGGGAAGTGTTCAAAAGGATATGCAAAGAAATAGGAGACAACAATGGCTGATACCGATATCTGGGAAGACCGGATAGCAGGGCTTCTAAAGGGATATACAGAGCCTGATATTGATACTGGCAGACTGAAGCAGACAGGAGAGAATCTTGCCCGAACGCTTGAGAATGATACATCTGTTGAACCTGCAAGCCGGGGTTTTCAGCAAACGGATGAAAAAAGTACACAAAGACAGGCATTGATACTGAAGGTCATATCATTATCAGTTGCTGCATGTCTTTGTATTACAGCAGGAGTATACTTCTACAGTCTGCTGTACATACCGAAGCCGATCGGGGTACAGCTTACTAAGGCGGACGGAGAAGTAACACTGGAACGTGAGGGAGATAAAACCCCTGGTGAGAATAACATGGATATATGTTCAGGGGACAGGATTGAAACGGACAGGAATGGAAAGGCAAAGCTCAAATATAGCGGTGAGAACACAGTCATCAGCATATCTGTTGACACAGAACTGGAACTGAACGAAGAAGACGGTTCAAAGCGAATAAGGCTTGAAAAAGGAATAATAGAATGCACAGTAGCACCTCAGCCTGAGGGAAAGAATATGATCGTGATCACGCCCCATGCCCGGGCCGAGGTCATGGGCACACGATTCATCCTTTCTGTAATGAAAGACCGGTCCCGCCTTGAAGTAAAGGAGGGAAAAGTCCGATACACCCGTCTAAAGGACATTGAATGGACTATGATCTGGGGCGGGCACGTGTGCACAATCGGTCCAGGAACAGGATCTGCTGTTGAATCATTGTCAGTTGGAGGAGAAGAAGGTGGCTTAAAAAAATACGAATGGCCCATGATCGCCGCCGATGCCGGCTGGACCGGCTACTCGCCGGACCCGCGGGTCAAGCCGCCTTTTCGGCGGAAGTGGGCCACCCAGGGCCTTCCTACCCATGGCATGCTGGTGGCCGAAGGAAAGGTCTTCTGCCGCGGTTACTGCCTGGACGCCGAGACCGGCGAGATACTCTGGAAAGCCCCGCGCCAAGGCGGCAACAACAGTACGCCAGTATACCACCGAGGCCGGCTCTACCTGGGCCGCGGCACGGTGGAGGCTTATGACGCGACCACCGGCAGGCAGCTGTGGGTAAAACACGGTTACCTCGGGAGATTCGGCCCCCGCGGCGGCCTGGTGGTCTCCAACGGAGCCGTATACTGTGGCAAGGTCAAGGAGCATGGGGGTAAGAAGTTCTACTTTGCCTGTGCCCTGGATGCTGAGAACGGAAACGAGATATGGGCAACACCTCTGGTTGCGGTGGTGGAGAAGAAGCATCGCGGCTATCATTTCGGGGTGGGCATGACCCCGCCAGTGGCAGCCAACGGGATGATCTTTACCACCACCGATAGCCCTAAGATGCTCTTTGCCCTTGACCAGAAAACCGGAAAGGTACTGTGGCATCAGAAGGGTGTCGGCGCCTGGATCTCCCTCGGCACTGACGGGAAAACGGTCTGGGCCCCTGCGTTTATACAGGGTGTTCTGGCCTTTGATGCGGCCGGCGGCAAAAAGCTCTGGCGCTGGGGCGGCTTCAAGGAAGACACTGATGCCGTCAAAGCCAACTATGCGATGACCGGTACCGCCAAGTACCCGCCTGTGGTGGCTTACGGGAAGCTCTTCTTTCAAAACTATGGCCGTCGATATACGGCAATTGATGAGGAAAGCGGCAAGCAACTCTGGATCGCTGGCGACAACAAAGGTCACGGGTGGGCCGGTACCTGCGGGCCGCCCACTGCTGCTGCAGGCTACATCTACACGAACGGAACGACTGGCAAGGACTATCAAGGCAAAGGCAAGTATCGCTTCGTGCTCGCAGCAGTGGACCACCATACCGGTAACCCAGTCTGGTGTCACCCCACAACCGGCAAGGCCTGCGCAAGGGTTTCAATCGCCTACGGCCGGCTTTACCTTCCCAGTTTAAACGAGATTTCGTGCTTTGAACCGGTTTCTGCCGACTACAAGCCACCCCAACCCCAGGCAACCCCCACGCAGCCGGCTGGTCATCTCACGTCCCTGGCCAAGCCGTTCACCGGGAAGCCTGGCGCACCGGGCAATCCGGACAAGCCGAAAGGCGGCAATGACTGGCCCATGTACGGTGGCTGCCCCGCCCGCTGCGGATTGGAGTTGAAGATCGGTCTGCCGATCAAGGAAGCCTGGAAGTTCCAGACCGGCAGTAAGGTCAAGTCCAGCCCGGTCATCGCCGGAGGCCTGGCTTTTGCAGGCAGTGACAGCGGCGAGTTGTTTGCCCTGGAACTTGAGACAGGCAAGAAGAAGTGGAGTGCGAAAATCACACCCCCTTCCGAAGCCAAAATCAATGTCAAGTGGATCCGGTCAGCACCGGCTGTGGCTGAAGGTATAGTGGTCTGCGGTGCAGACGACGGCGTGCTGCGGGCCTTTGATGCCAAGAACGGCAAATGTATGTGGCAGTTCCGCACCGCCGGGCGCATACGCTCTTCCCCTGCCATTGTTGGCGACCGCGTGGTCTTCGGCAGCTGGGACGGCCGCTGCTACTGCGTCCGGCTCGGTGACGGGGCAGAGTTCTGGCGCTGGAGGGCCGGCGATCCCGGCGTGCGGGTTTACACCCCGCCTGCACTGGCAGCAGGCCGGGTCTACGTCGGTGCCTGGGAGGACCACAAGATCCACGCTTTGGACCTGGGCACTGGCAAGCCGCTGCCTGGATACCAGGCCAAGAGCGGTTACGCAACAAAGGTCGGTCTGGTGGAGGGGCTGGCGGTCTACCGCGGCGTGGTGGTGACCTGCAAGGCGGGGGGGGCAGGCCAACTGATTAACCCCGACAGCGGCGAGGTGCTGAGCCATGGTTTCGGCTTGGGCTCCTCCCGGTTGCCTGCGCTCCCAGCCCTCAGCGGTGACAGAGTCTACCATGCTCGCTCACTCATGGGAGTATGTCTCTCGGCAGTATTGTCTAAGGAGCCATCCAAGAAGAAGAGCCCCGTGATCTGGTTCAAGAACCCGGTGCTAAACGCCCCTCTTGTGTGCGGCGACCTAATAATCGTCACCACGAGCAAAGGAACGTTGGAAGCCTACCGCCAGCCCGACGAGAAGACCGAAGGCCCGGCCAGCCTAGTCTGGCAATGGAAGTCAGAGAGCGGGAAGGAAATTCACACCGCCCCTGCCGCAGCCGCCGGATTCATTGTAATCGGGTCCGACGACGGAAATGTGTATGGGTTCAGCTACACTAAGAGGAAAATAAAAGGCGAAGCTGGGTGAAGGTGAAATAGTAGGTTTAGTTAGTGTTTCAATACCTATTTTTTTTCGAGACTTCGTTCGAAAAAAAAATAAAGTGTTCCTGCCGAATATTCTGGTTATTTTAAAGAAAGGGGTTTACAATGGGTTTGAAGATGTATCCTGCATTAATTTTTATACTGGCTGGAATTATCCTTTCTTCCGGATTATACGCTGGTGACAGTGAATGTGGACCCCGGGTTTCTGCAGGCAGCGGACACTGCCAGACCGTGCGTCCGGACGGTACAGTCTGGGGCTGGGGTATGGTTTATGCCGGCAATCTGGCAGATGGTTCTGCCGGCGGTCACAAGTTTACGAAAAAGGAGCCCAGGCAGGCCAAAAGTGCGAATGGCGGGGGATTCCTTGCAGAGATGACGGACATAAGCTGCTCAGTAATTACAACCTGCGGTCTGCGAAAAGACGGTACCGTGTGGTGCTGGGGTTACGGAGAATACGGCCAGATGGGCAACGGCACAAAAAGGAGTTCATCTTTACCTACCCAGGTCAAGTCTCCGGACGGTAATGGTGTGTTTGAGAAGGCGGTGGCAGTTGCCGCCGGTCACACGCATGCCTGTGCATTAAAAAAAGACGGAACAGTGTGGGTATGGGGTCTGAATGACCGGGGACAGCTGGGCAACGGAAGCACGGTTGAACAGAGATCCCTTCCCGTGCAGGTAAGGACCCCTGACGGCAAGGGTTTTCTTCAGAGTATTGTTGCCATTGCCGCCGGAGTGGGCCACTGTCTGGCCCTTAAAAATGACGGAACGGTTTTTTCCTGGGGTGAAAACGTAGTGGGGCAGCTTGGTGATAATACCACTGCAGACCGTTTTCTTCCAGTCAAAGTCAAAGAGTTTAAGGACGTGGTCAGTGTCGGGTGCGGATGGCACCACAGTCTGGCAGTCTGTAAAGACGGTACGCTGTGGGGATGGGGATATAATATATTTGGCCAGCTGGGAGACGGGGGCGCATGGGACCGCCATGCGCCTGTTCAGACCAAGAGTCCTGACGGCAAGGATTTTATAAGGGATGTGTCCAAGGCTGTGGGAGGGTCGCTCCATACGCTGATCATTAAGAAGGACGGTTCCCTGTGGGCATTGGGCGGCAACCATTTCGGTCAACTCGGCTGCGGTAGATGTAATGAGCGTGAGTCCCTACCCGTACAGGTCAAGGCCTTTCGCGGCAGGGGATTTCTGGTAAATACAGTTGACGCGGACGGCGGCAGTGTTCACAGCACTGCTGTAACGCGTGACGGTACAGTCTACTGCTGGGGAGATAACTATCGCTCGCAGGTTGGAGATCCCTCTGTTCCCTGTTGGGCATGGATACTTAAAGGCGAGTATGTGGACGGCGCTACAGTCATGAACAAAAAACTGTACAGAAAGGGGGCCTTTAAGGTGCCCGGACCTCCGTGGCCCTGGCCTGCCCGTTTGCCCAGTGCCCGTGCCGCAGGAATCATTCAGGCAATTCGAAAGGTCGGACCTGAATCTCAGGATAAGATACCGGCATATCTTGATGATAAGGAAATGCTGGTCCGTCTCAGCGCGATAAAGGCCCTTGGCAGCATAAAGCAGAAGAGCGAAAAGGTGATTGCCGGATTGCTCAAAGGATTGAAAGACAAAGACAAGTCGGTGAGATATGAGAGTCTTAAGGCGCTTGGAAAATGCGATCCTGCTAAGGAAGGGGTTGTTGCAAGCGTGGTAGAGGCGCTTGAAGATGAATCCTCTACCATGCGTAAAATTGCTGTAAGGACACTTGGAGATTTTGGTTCCAGTACCAAGGCAGCCGTGGCTCCGCTCTGGGATCTCGCCAGGAAGGGGGAGGATCTCAGCGGAGAGGCATTTGAAATGCTGGCAGTTGCAGGAGAGAACGCCGTACCGATGCTTGTGGAGGCACTGGGTTATACGGAAAACGTCGATCTCAGGAGAAATGCGGCCCTGTCCCTGGCAAAGATGGGCTCAAACGGGGCGCAGAAGGCCGTACCTGCCTTGGCTAAGGCCCTTTCGGACAAGGACGTAAAAATCCGGGAATACGCTGCATGGGCCCTTGGCAAGGTTGGTCCTGCTGCAAAGGAAGCTGTCGAGGCGCTTAAAAAGGCTGCAAAAGACGAAAATACAAAGGTGCGTTTCAATGCCGTAAACGCACTGAAGCGGATTAACAAGGATTAGAAGACAGTCTTGGGGCGTTAAATTTTATATCTTAGATTTGAAATGTTACAAAGGAGAGCTAAATGTATAAGACGTATCTATCAGTCATGTTTTTTGTCGCAACATGTTTGTCCGCGTGCATTGCATGTCACGCCCAGGAAAACAACAGCAATCCGGACCAGCTTCCCGCTTTTCCCGGTGCAGAGGGATATGGTGCCGTTGCCAGGGGCGGCCGCGGAGGAAAGGTCCTTATTGTAACCACCCTTGAATCAAAAGGTCCCGGGAGTTTCAGATGGGCGGTGGAACAGTCCGGGCCAAGGATTGTCACCTTTGCCGTAAGCGGTGTAATCCCCGGTAAATATAAAATTTACAAACCCAAGATGACCATTGCCGGTCAGACCGCACCGGGCGCAGGGATCACGATTGACGGTAATATTGTTTTTAATGAATCCGGAAATGATAAGATTAGCGATTACATCGTCCGTTTTATCCGGGTACGTCCAGATTTTCACGGTGCGCACGCCAGCGGCGGCGACTGCATACGCACGCACGGAAAACCCGTGATACTGGACCACGTCTCGGTCTCGTGGAGCACTGATGAGGCCATCCAGTCCAGCGGAGGCGGAACCATACAGTGGTGCGCAACCGAGGCAACCGCCATTGCATGGGAGGGACATCAACTTCATGCATACGGCCCCTTTATGTACGCCTGTCCGTTTCCCCAGACCATGCACCATACACTGATAGCGCATGCCATGGAACGGGTTCCTCTGGCTGGCGGGCCCTTTCTTGATTTCCGCAACTGTGTAGTCTACAACTGCTGGCATACATCGAGTCTCGGCAAGAGCAATGCAGTCAACAATTACATGAAAACGGGACCGGGCGGCCCCCAGGGGATGCGTCCAAATCTGCCCCCGATCCGGCCAGGAAAATGCCGTATTGGCCAGAGCAAAAGAGGTGTGGCATATGCCAGAGGAAACGTGCTGAAGCCTCTTAAGGGACCTCTTGAAAAACTCCCGGACAGAGGCACGGAGCCTCTTCCGGCACCAAAGGTAACAACCCACAGCGCGGAAGAGGCGTATGAGCTGGTAATGGCTCATGCCGGCTGTCTGCCCCGGGATGCCGTTTCGAAAAAGACCTTCAGGGAAGCGCGTACCGGCACCGGATTCATGGGCCGCTATGTTCCCGAAGGGGGACTCATGGAAGGACTCACCCCCGGTTCCCCGCCAAAGGACACTGACAAAGACGGCATACCCGATACATGGGAAAAGGCCCATAACCTCGACCCCAGCGACCTGACAGATAATAGCAAAATTGTGCCTGCGGGAATATCAAAAAACGACCGGCACAAGGGATACACATATATCGAATACTATATCAACGAACTCGCTGATAACCTAATTGAACAGGCTATTGCCGAAGCCAGATTGCAAAAGGAGTGATGAGGTGATAGATTTTCTCACACGTAAGTTGGTTATCGGCCTGATAGTGTGAATTGCCATCCGATTCCTTGTTTCATGTCTCCTAACCTCTAAACCTTCAACTTTGACGGATTCGTAAAAAGTCGAGATTACGTCACTTGGAGGGACGCGCTCTGTCGCGTCCGCCGTTATTCCCTCGTTTAGACGGTATTTACGGCCACGACAGAGCGTGGCCCTCCATTTAAAAGACTTTTTACGATTGCATCAACTTTAAACTTTGAACCCTTTCTCTTGTCAACTGACAGGGCGTATGCAATACGCCACTACTGTCCCTGTCCATTGTCCCTGAATCTCTTTTTTCCCGAAAAACCCCTTGACTTTCCTTATTTCCGGAATAAGCTTGAATTCAACCCATGAATAAAATCTTGAAAAAATCTGATTTTTTCCGTTGGATTTTCGTCCTAAAGAACGACAGTATACATATAGTAATAAAATAATAAAATGAATGAACAGACACTATTACAGGAATATATCAGAAACGGTTCCGAACAGGCTTTTTCCGAGCTAGTTAACCGCTACCATAATATGGTGTTTTCCGTGTGTATGCGGCATCTTCATGACTCCGGACTGGCACAGGATGCTGCTCAGGCTGTATTCCTTGCACTTTCCGAGAACGCTGAGAAAATCCGGAAGCATATTCTTTCCGGATGGCTTCAGAAGGCTGCGAAATATGCAGCCATTGATTTATTCAGAAAAGAGGTCAGCCGCATAAAAAATGAAAGGGAGGCGGGTCACATGAGACTACAGAAATCAGCTGCTTCATCAGAGTGGAAAGAGATAGAACCTGTTCTCGATGATGCGCTGCTCAGCCTTAATGAGAAGGACAGAAGTGCGGTAATCCTCCGTTACTTCAGGAACGAACACCATGCAGAAATAGGACGTATACTTGGTATATCGAAAGATGCAGCGCAGATGCGCGTAAAAAGAGCGGTCAGCAAGCTGAAGAAATGCTTCTACCGAAAGGGCATTGTACTTTCAGCAGGAGGGCTCACGGGTTTGATAACAGCACATGCAATTGAAGCCGCGCCTTCCGGAAGTGCAGAGATATGTACGTCAGCAGTACTCGGAAAAGCGGGAGCGGACATTACCTTGTCCTCTAATGCTGCCTCTGTTGCCAAAGGAGTGATGAAGATGATGATGTGGAAAAAGATCAAATTCGCCGGGATAGTTACTCTGTTTGTTCTGGGAACCACAGTCGGCATTGGAGTTGCTGCGATCCAGGCTCAGGACAGAAAAAAAGAGACATCTGTGCAGGGCACTGCAAAGACAATAGTCTCCGGCTGCCCGATCGTACCTATCCCCAAGGTATACATTGAAACCGGTGGAACGATCAGGTTTTCCGAAAAGGTGGCCATCGTGATCGGGGCAAAGGCCACGGAGCCTGAAAAGTACGCAGCTGAGCGTTTGCAGACGCTCGTGGCGCGGCGCTTCAAGCGGAAGCTCGCGATCCTGACAGAGGAGAAGGCCGGTGACGCCGGGCAGGTCATCGCTCTCGGCCAGGTCTCGACGAACGGGCTGGTCAAGAAGCTTTGCGCGGAAGCCAAGATCGACATGGCCGCCATCGCCGGAAAGTCCAAGAGCAAGGACGGCTTCGCGATCGAGGCGGCCGGTGGCAAGAAGGCTATCCTCGTGGCCGGGTCCAACCCCCGCGGGGTGACTTACGGTGCGCACGCCTTCTTCGACATGCTGCGAAAGGAAGGCAAGGAGGCAACGCTCCCCGCCGCCTCAGTCCGCGACTGGCCGAGCATCCCCTGGCGGGGCAACATACCCGGCAGGCCGTGGATGAGGCGTTACCAGGGCTCTTGCCTCCTCGACTCACTGGTCCGGGCGCGGATGAACGTCATTGACCTCCGTCTCCACGCCATGGGAATCCTTCTCGGTATGGACCTTTCCAAGGCTCCGGTCAAGGAGGTGATCCGCGAGGCCCACCGCCGGGGGATTCTGGTCTACGGGGTGGTCTCGGCCAGCCGGGGCCGGAACGGCGACCCTGTGAAGGGCGGGCGCAAGCTCTTCGAGGAACTTGCCGCCCTGGGAGTGGACGGCCTCTGGATATCCTTCGACGACACCAAGGGCGGTAAGGATCCCATCGGCTTTGTGAAGATGGCGGTGGAGGTCGCCAGGAAGCACGGCATCCCCGGCCGCCGCCTGGCCTTCACCCCGGCGGGCTACTACGGACTCGGCGAGGACGAGAAGCCCTTCGTCGAGATCCCCGGTTTTGAGGAGGCGGTGTTCTTCATTACCAGTCCGCCCGACAAGAAGAAGGTCCTGACCGCGGAGAGGTTGGGGATGAAGCGCCCGCCCGGCTGGTGGCACAACTGGCCGCGCTGGATCAAGGGAATGCTGTACGTCTGGCCGGGATCGCACCGCACCGGGGGGAAGCGCGCGTACCACCCGATCTGGCCGCTGAGCAAGGGCTGGGGCCGCCCCTTCTACGACGGCCTCCGCGACGCGGCCGCCAACTGCGACACGGTCATGATATGCGGGTCGAGTTGCGAATACACCGCGGCCGTGCCGGGCATCTGGGCCTGGGAGCCGAAGAAGCACGACTGGACACGCACGCAACTGGGCGTTTTCGGGGACGTCTTCGGGCCGGGTCAGGCGCGCGGGGCCATGCGTTTCGACGAGAGGCTCGACAAGCTCGAGAAGGAGTTCTTCCTGCTGGGCGGGCAGAGCTGGCCCTGCCGGCTGAAGGACCCGGCCCGCCGGCCCGAGGCCCTCAAGCTGATAGCCGGGATGGACGAGTCTCTCAGGAAGATCGAGGAGCGCGCTCCCCTCGAGAGCGCGCTCGCCCCCGAGCGCCTTCGGGACTGGTACCTCGAACCCATGCGCGCCACGGTCAGGTACGCCCGGGCCATGGCCACGCTGGACTTCCCCGAGTACACAGTGTCAATGGACAAACTCAAGGAGTTGGCCTACTCGGGCAAGACGGAGCAACTTGCGGAGCACGTCAAGGAGCTTCGGGAAAAGGTCCTGCCGGTCATGGAAAAGGTGAAAACCGAGCTTGCAGGCCTCCAAGGCATTGACGAGTATGCCAAGAAGTGGGAGGGGGCTGTTTCCGGGATCAACTACTGGAACGAACTCAGAGAAGCTGAAAAGGAGGCAAAGGCCAAGCGTCTGAGCAGGATCAAACCCAAGCAGTACGCACCCCTGCTGGCCAGGGCCTCGAGCCCGCCGGCGGGCAAGGTCCTGGGCGAGCTGGGCGCCAAGGGCTGGAGGTCCTCGGAAGGGGACGAGCTCTTCTGGCGCGGGAACCTGGGCGTCATGGCCGTGGACCTTGGCGGTCGCAGCGCGGTGGCCGTCATCGACGGCGGCAAGAACAACAAGGGGGACTACGCCGAGGCCCGGGCGGAATTGGCCACCCCCAAGTTCACGGGCAAGCTGATGCTGGACGCATTCGTCAACCATACCGTACCCAAGGACCGGCGAGGCAAACCTCAGAAGGGGCGCCGCTTCCTGCAGCTCTGGGTGTGCGACCGGATGGTCTGGGAGGGGGACATCGGCGAGTCGCGGGATGGCAGGGAATGGCTTTCCGTAGACGTGACCGAAGAGGCAGCGGCTAATAAGAAGCTCCGGCTGCGCTTCCGGGTGGAGGACCGTGCCAGGTCCGCCAGCGGACACGCCTTCCTGGGACCTGTCAGACTGCGGGCAGAATAATGCAATCTATAAAGAAGGAGAATCATCACATGCTGAAAAGAGTATTTCTTGTCTTGATTGTAAGCCTTGCACCATTGTCCCCTGCCGTGTCAGAAGAGGGATCCCACCCCATAGAACCGTTCGAGATCTGGAAACCGGTTACGCATTATGTGCCGGATGGATGGCGGATCGTTAATCTCAGTAAGCGGGGCGGAAGTCTCCGTATGACAGTGAGCCGTTCCGAAGGGCCGCATGCAGGAAAGGGGGCATTGCGAATTGTTTCTAAGAATCCCGACCGTTTCAAAGCACCGGGTTTTTCGGTCAGGAACATCCACTCAGCTGGAAACTGGAATCAATACGCCGGGATATCCTTCTGGGTAAAAGGCGATGGATCCAAATACTATGCCAGCATCGTCCTGGGCACGGGCAAGGAGCAGCCCATGGACAACGGATATGAAGCGATCTTCCCGCTCTCCGAGACCACCTGGCACAAGGTCACGCTCCGCTGGGAGGATTTTGTCCAGAATCCCCTGCCGTGGAGCAAAAAGAAGGATATCAGAATCACCGCGGAGAGGCTGAGGCTGGATCCTACCAAGGTAACGCAGATCGGTTTTGGCCACGGCCGGTATTTCTGGTCCTACAACGCACCATATTCCATGGAAATCGATGAAGTCCGCATAGAGAAAAATCTCTCCGCACGCAAGATGCCCGCGAAGTTCACCACGGGCTTGGCCAGGACTGCCGGGCTGCTCAAGGCTGGAAAACCCCTCAAGATCCTGGCCCTGGGCGACTCGATCACCTGGCGGGGCAGGAAGAAGTCCTACGCCTACTACCTCGGCCTGAAACTCAAGGAGAAGTTCAAGTCCGACGTCACGGACTGCAACCGCGCCATCGCCGGCTATACCGCCCGTGGGGGGGCCATCAGCCTGCCCCGCGACATCCGGGCTATGCCCGACCCGGACCTGGTCTTCATCTTCTTTGGCGCCAACGATGCCAAGGCGATCGGGAACGGCCTGACCGAAGCCGGCTTCGCTGCGCACATCGGCGATCTCATCGACAGGGTGCGCATCGCCACCGGGGGCAGGCCGGACTTCATGGTCATCACCGGGGTTCCGCGCATGTTCAACTCCAGCGACCCGGTGGGCAAGATCGTCAAAGGCGCGATACAGGCCGCCCGCGACAAGCAGGCTACCGTTTGCGACACCTATCCGGTGTTCCTGCAGATGCCTAAGGAAGAACGCAAGAAGTACATTTCCGGCGCGCCGCACATAAGCGATGGAGGGCAACAGAAGATGGCCGATCTTGTCTTTGACAGGATATGCGCGTTAATAGATCAGTAAACTCCGTTAGAAACTCCTGTTTCTAACGGAGTAAAGCACTTGCCAGGCTTTTTTCCCGAAAAACCTTGACATCCCTTGCGTCTGCTCTATAATTTTTTTCATGACCATACTGGTGCCAGAACAAACGGTCTTCTCGCTATAATGCATATAAATCAAGGTAGCCGCCGCGGGTTTTTCGAAGATCCCGGGCTTGTCTCGGGAAGCCTGCGTTTGATATGAATATAATTTTCATACAAACCGACCAGCAGAGAAGGGACTTCCTTCCGTGCTACGGAAACAGCACTGTGCACACACCCAATATTGACAGGCTCGCTTCTGAAGGCGCTGTGTTCGACAATGCTTTCACGCCTTCACCCATATGCTCCCCTGCCCGCGCCTCCCTGCTTACAGGCCGGTACCCGTCAAGGCACGGCATATTGAGGAACCCTGAATCAGGCTGCCCGTCCGGATATGATTTTAACGGTGATTATCCGTATTACAGCCATTCCCTGAACAAACAGGGATACACGTGCCAGCATATCGGCAAATGGCATATCGGCACTGAACTGACAGCGGAAATGAGCGGTATGCACGGTGTGCACTATCCTAAATACGGTTTTCCCGACAACCATCCGCACTATCTGGACTATCTTGAAAAAACCGGTGTAAGCGGATTCGTTCTTGAACATGAGACCTTCGGGCAATTCGGCGACGGCACACAGGGTCCTCTCCTCTCTGCAGAGCAAAAGGGAGGAATCAAAGCATCGGTCCCTTATTATCTGGCGGAACAAACCCTGGATGCGATTCGCGCATCTGCGCAGGAAGAAAGAAAGTTTTTCATATCCTGCAATTTCTGGGGACCCCATATGCCCTATATACTTCCGGAAGAATATATGCATATATATGATCCGGCTGAAATAGAGAAACCTGCCAGTTTCGAGGACACACTTACAGCCAAGCCGAACGTTCAGGCGGATATGAAACGATACTGGGGTATTCAGGACTTCGACTGGGATGACTGGGCAAAGCTTTCTGCAGCATGCTGCGGGTATATCTCCCTTATCGACAGCCAGCTGGGAAGGATCCTGGGCCTGCTTGAAGAACTCGGCCTATCCGATGAAACCGCTATCTTCTTTTCGACTGATCACGGGGGCATGGTCGGTAGCCACGGCCTGTGCGACAAGGGGCCCCATCTTTACGATGAAGTGTGCAGGATCCCGCTTATTGCCTCCGTACCGGGAACAAAAGGCAGAAGGATAAATTCGTACGTTTACAATATGGACCTGATGCCCACGTTCATCGAATGCAGCGGAGGAGAAGTGCCTGAAGGTATTGACGGCCAGTCACTTCTTCCCCTTCTCTGGGGTGAAAAAGAAAAAGTCCGGGATGAAATTGTATATATTGAATTCTACGGACACCAGATACCTGTTGTGCAGAAGCTCCTGCGCACTGATACATGGAAATACATATTCAACGGCCAGGAGCGCGACGAATACTACGATATTGAAAAGGGCCCTGCAGAACTGGTCAACGATATAGACAATCCCGCATATTCCGAAAACATACGAAGCGCCAGACAGCTTATGAATAAAAAGCTGAAGGATCTGAACGATCCGATACTCCGATATTTCGAGAACACGCGGATGCATTAAGTTTTTTGCCGTTTAACGACAAAAAACTTGTATTTCCGAGGAATTATGAAAAACATGAAAACCAAACTTGTTGATCTGCTGATAAAGGAAGCAACACACAAAATGTCTTCATTTCAGCAGAATTCGGGGCAATTTTTAAGCGATAATAACGGATGGGCTATGACGAACCAGGATCTGATATGGCCTTTTGCGTTGCTTTATAATAAAGAACATTCCCGGAATTCATTGTATCGCAGTAAAAAACTCCTTGAGATAGTGAAAAAGGGCGGCAACGCAATACTCAACGTCCAGGACCGGGACGGAAAAGTGCCGTTTATCAAGGATGACGGTTCCTCCTGGGGTATGATCTACATGCCGTGGACCATGTTCCACTGGCTTGAAGCATATTCCGCTGTGAACGGGTCTCTGGACAGAAGGACTGGAGAATCATGGAAACAGGGATTATACAAAGCATATGCAGGTATATACAGGGAGTTGAAAAAGGCTTCTGTTCATAACATCCCTGCATGGAATGCAATGGCCCTTTTTAAAGCGGGAAAAATATTCAACAAACCTGTGTGGGAAAATTTCGCATCAGCATTTATCAGACGTGTGGCTGACTCCATGCATTATGACGGGTTCTGGGAGGAAGGCGGCGGTCCCACCACTTCCTACAATCTTCTTTATATCCATGCCCTCGGATTGTACTATCACGAATCGCGTGATACGCATGTTCTCGATGCGCTTGAAAAAGCTGCTGATTTTCACAAATCCTTTACGTATCCCGACGGAACACTCGCGGAAACAGTTGACGGCAGGGTCAAGTACAGGAACAGCATCAATGCCGCAGGTATACCCGGATTCCTATGCGTGAAAAACGGCAGGGCCTTTGCGGATTTTATCCTGAAAAAGCTTGCAGAGCGAAAAAACAGAGGGAGACATTTACCCCATCTTGCTTCGATCATAAACATATATCCTGAAGATACCGCACCGCAGGAAAACCTTATACAAACGTCCGAAAACTATTGCGGTCTGTTTGAAAACAGGGCTGCAATTCTGAGAAAAAACGGATATTATATCTGTCTTTCCGGCTATGTGAACAAAACCGATGATTACATAAAAAATACTGAAAACAGATGGATCCAAGACAGGACATCCTTTATTTCAGTGTGGCATGACTCGTGCGGCCAGATCATAGGCGGGGGCAACTCAAAGGCTCAACCGCTGTGGGCCAATTTCACGGTGTGGAAGAATACATGGTGCGCATGGTGTCCGCACGCAGCCCGCGTTTCACATAAGGACTCAGCACTTTCTGTCCTGCTGGATTACGGTCAGGCGGAGTGTTCTATACGTGCTTATATGACAAAATATAAAAATGTAAAAATTGTACTCAAAGCGCACTCGTTCAAACAGGGAATATCGAGGATCCTATCATCTCTTTTGCTGAATCTCACGGGAGAAGTAAGGACGAAAGACTGCAGGTTCACGGCTGATCCCGATTCAAGTAAAACCCTGCACATTAAAAGGTCTCAATCCCTTGAAACGGGCCAATGGATACTGACCCTGCGTAATAAAAAGGCCGTTCTGTTCTGGCCGGAATATCCCTTCAACCCCTATGCAATTGACGGAAAATCACCGCCGGAATATTCGCGCGCACGACTCTCCTTTACCCTTTCCCCTGATTCACCTGAAGCAGAGATCACGATAAAGATAAAGAACGGACCATATTCTTAGGAACATACCATGGCCTCTTCATCAATTCTTTCAGATCCCGGAATTCCGTATCTGCCCGGACGGGAAAACAGCATATCCCGCAGATACCTTACGATCCTTCAGAAATGGCTCAATTTTGCAATGCAGTATTACAGTGACTGGGATCTGCGGCCCGAGTGCGGCCATTTTTTCGGAGGCGTCCACTGGTACGGCTTGGAATCCAGTTTCACGCTCAAAATCCTCGCCCTTGTCCTGAACTCTCCTGAATTCGACCCGGAAACGGCAGGTTATTCGAAAGAGGAACTAATCGAGACAGGCGTCAAGGTTCTGCGCTACCTCTGTTGTACCCACGATACGGGCCCTGAAGAGTGTGTGCGGCCTGCCGAAGGCCTGGGCAGGCCGGAAAACTGCTCCACCAAGTGGGGAGAAAAAGGTAAAGGCTTTTTCAGGGAAAGCCAGTGCGGCCGCACTGTTGCAAATATGGTGTTATCCGCGATACTGCTGAAAGACCGAATAGATCCTCAGACCTGTGATATGCTTGCTGCAGTATGCACAGACTACCTCGACAGGTTTGGTAATATGGAACCCAAATCCGGTGTATATATCGATACCCAATGCGAAGAAAATGCATGGACCGCCCTCGGGCTTGCCGCTTCATATCTTTTTCTCGGTAGCAGCGAATCATGGGAAGAGAATGCCAAGAAATGGATGTTCCGCACAAGCACTGCTCCTCAGGACAACAAAAACAGTGAACCGTTCACTGAAGACGTGACTGTCCGCGAGCTGTGCGGAACAGCTTTTACATTCCTTCCCGATTATATGGCGGAAAATCACGGTATGGTTCACCCCAATTATACCGGTGCCGCATTGACATTAATGGCCCCTGTTTCAAACCTGTACAGGATCCTGGGAAAAAAGGAACCGAAACATATATATTGGAACAGGCACAAAGTCTACGAAAATCTTAAACATCTCTCGGATCCGAACGGAATACCGATGCCTGTCCAGGGAATGGACTGGCCCTACCTCGCTCCGTATGCATGTCTGCTCCATGCTGCCGCATATACGTACCTGGACGATACGGACAGTATATTCCTGGAACAGAAGTGCCTTCAGCTGTGGGAAAACATATTCCGTTCGAATAATTTCAGAATGGTTAATCCGGAAGTTGCAGCAAAATGCAGTGACCAGCAGGACCCGATGATAATGAGGGAGTTGTGGATCGCCAGTCTTGCAGGTGCATATCTGTGCCACAGGCTTTTTCCGGAGAAGGACCTGCCCGGAAAATCCGCGGATTCACAGGCACGGTCAGGATATCAGGGAGTAAAAACCTATCCCCATTCCGGATTTATTTTTCATAAACATTCTAAAGGGCAGACGAGTTTCAGCTGGCGTAACAATATAATTATCTATCCTCAGAATCGGGACGGCATCCTGACCGTTGCCCCCTGCTTTAACACCTTAACAGGGAATATCATACTCGATGACGGGGAGCCGCACAGGGAGACAACCCGTCTGCACATTAATGAACAGCACAACAGTTTTGATTCGCTTATGATAAACAGCCTTGACCGCGGTACCATCCGGCAGGAAATCATGACAGCCTCCCTGCCCAGCGGAAATCTCCTGGTATGGGAACGGTTTACAGCGGAACAGGCATGCACTGTACAGGGAGTTGAGCAGGGGCACCTTGAAATAATGAATGAAAAGATCGAAGGGATGAACGGGAACTGCAAAGGCTTCCGTGTCCTTTACTTTCCGGGAGGCAGCAAGGAATTCAAAAGCCTGGTCAGTGAATCCCCGGACAGTGACGTAGTTTTCACACTGGACAATCCCGGATGGATAAATGTGGACAACAAGCTCGGATTTGTATTTTCCAGCACCTTTCCTGGCATATACCATAACAAGCACTATTTCAACCCGTTCAGGGCTATCACTGACGATCTGTACCTGGTGAAAAAAGATGACCCGGGCAGTTTCAAACCGGGTGAGGTCATTACTGACCTGTATATGATGCTCTGTCCTGAACAGTCCAGTGAAAAGACCGCGGAAATACGTTTATATGCGGATGAATCCCCTGGTGCACAGAGCAGATGTCTGATTACAGAGGACTGGATGCTTGCAGGCAATTTCGGCAATAAGGAAAGGGTTTTTTCCTTTGCGTTTCCTGTCACGGGATCCGCACCCCTGTTTCCGGGCATGAACCGCCTGACACGCACCGACGTCGAATATTCCGTACACGCAGAACCTGAAAAGGCCCTGCTGAAAAAAGCCCTGGGTACGATACAGGCAGATGCTGATGACATTCACATATCCGCTCTCAGCACGGGAGAGTTGTGTGTCAACAACAGTGGGAAAAACACTGCGGATATACACATAACCGCTTTGGACAAAGCATACTATATCAGGCTCGAACCCGGCGAAACGGAATTTTTAGTCGTGGAATAAGTATCAGTATTTAGCACTCAATATTTAGTGTATTAGTAATCGGAAATCTATGACTGGGACTTTTGATGAAACTTACGGATGATGACAAGAGAAAACTTGAAGGGGAGTATGGCACTGTTATTGCCCATGCCATGCGTTTCCTTGCAGATCTGGGAGAGGCCTTTGATGCGGAAGAAATGATCGATCTCGATTTCGCACATGTATACACAATTGAAGACTACAGGATCCCGGGTCACGATAAGACGCTTCTGGCTGAAGCGCTGGAGGAAAATGTGAAATGCGTGATCCCGGCAACAGCCTGGATCAGCGGCTTTGAAATGGACGAAAACATTTACAGGAAAATCTCCATAGATGATGAAAAGCGCGAAAAGATACAAGCCAGAATAGAAGTTTCGAGACGATTGGGAATTACCTGCATCAATACCTGCGCACCGTATATCATGTGCGATCAGTCAACACCGTCGTTCGGGGCACATATCGCTTCCATTGAGAGTTCGGCTGTCAGTTATTTCAACTCCGCTCTTGGTATACGATGCAATCGTGACGGCATAAGCGCTTTGTTTGGCGCTTTTACAGGCAGGTACCCGAACTTCGGCATGCATCTTGATGAAAACCGGAAGGGAAGGCATCTGTTTAAAATCGAAGCGGAATTGAAGAACACTGCGGACTACTCGGCAGCAGGATATCACATAGGTGAAATATGCGGCCTGGATGTTCCGGTCGTTGCGAATATGCCCCGTCCGTCCACAGAGGAGATGCAGGGATTCTGTTCCGCCTTGGCTGTAAGCGGTGCTGTATCATTGGCGCATATCGTCGGTGTCACTCCTGAAGCCCCCACAGAACAAGCTGCTTTTCAGGGAGGAAAACCTGAAAGAACATATCATATAACAAATAACGATCTGGATTCAGTATATGAAAAGTACAACTCGCCATCGGATAAGGTTGATTTTATATGTCTGGGCTGTCCTCATATGTCCATTCATGATATAAGGAAATACAGCGAGTTGTTAAAGGGGAAAAAAGTCAGGAGCAATGTTACGGTCTGGCTGATGAGCAGCGTTCAGAACATATATCTGGCAAAACAGGAAGGATACATTGACATTCTTGAACAGGCCGGGGTAACGGTGCTGACAACCTGTCCGATCAACAATCCCGGCATCCCCGGTCCGAATCACACGTCTATAAACAAAGATTACAGCATCGGTAATTTTGCGACAAATTCGATGAAGCTCCTCTATTATTCAAGAAACAGTTTCAGGCCGAAAAAGACGTTCTTCGGCAGCACGGAACAGTGTATACAGGCGGCTGTTTCAGGCACATGGGAATGTTAGGAGAATAGGAATTGCCCAAAAAGATAATATTAAAAGGAAAGGCAATTATTAAAGGGAAGGCCAGCGGATATGCACTGGTCAGTCACGAGCCCGTGAGCTTTCTGGGTATGGTAAATATTGAGACCGGCACGTTTGACTATCCCGGCCACGAACTTGAAAACGAGCACATTAAAGACAGAATCATCGTATACCCGCACGGCAGGGGATCAAGCGGAGATTCCTTTCGCATGCTGCATTTATCAATGACCAATAACGCTCCAGCCGGCATATTGTTTGATGAACCGGAACCCATCCATGTACAGGGTGCAATGCTTCTCAATATACCTACCCTCACTCATTTCAGCAAAAATATCTGTGATATTGTCAATAACGGGGATTTCATAACGATTGACAATGATACTGTAGAGATAATAAAAACGCAATCCTGAATCCGCTTGCGGGTAATAAGGGGGACAGGCGGCTTTTTTTTCGTTGACTTTTGAAAATGTGACAGTATAATGAAAGCTGTTTAGCAGGACTATTTTGCATTCCGTTAACTCTTAAGGAAAACTTACAGTGGAGTCAAGAAAAGATATTCTTAAAAAGGTTTATGACAAAGCATATGAATATGAAGCAGAAAGAGGAAGCTGTCCGCAATGCGTATATTCAGCAATTATGGAAATACTTGAAGTCGGAACTGAAGATACTGTTCAAGCCCTTGACGGAATGGCTGGGGGAACTGCACTTACTGCGAATGGAACATGCGGAGCACTCGTTGGAGGAATTGCAGCAATAAGCTCAATTGTCGGAAGGACTTACAAGGATTTTTCAGCAGGTGAACGCAAGAGAAGGGTTTTTATGTATGCTAAAAAACTTAATGACAAATTTGTCGAAGAATATGGATCAATTATCTGCAAAGATATCCACCAAAAATTATTCGGCAGAACCTTTAACCTGTTGGATCAAGATGATTATGCTGAATTTGACCGAATGGGCGCACATGTTGATAAATGCACCAGCGTTTCAGGAAACGCAGCACAATGGGCTGCTGAAATTATACTTGATCTTCAGGATTGATAAGATTATTTCAGGGGCTTGTTCCCTTATAATACTTCTCGGCTTTCAACCGGATCACTCCCCGGAACAGTATCTTCCCTGATACGATCTTCTGCGCGTAAGCTCCCGTTCTATCTGCCGGATCACATCCTGCTTGTTGTTGACCCATTCGGGGGCAATAAGCTGGCCACTGTCCGCATCGGATACAAGCCGCAGCATCACGCAGTCCTCAGGCAGCCTTTCAAGAAAACATGCGGCAGCAGCAGTGTACTCATTCTGCGTCATCAGGCTGATCTTTTTCCTGCAATACATATCCTCGGCCCGGGTATCCTTTACAACATGAAAACAATGCAGCTTGACACCTGCAACAGGCAGAGCAGCTATCGTGTCCGCTGTTTCCAGCATGTCGGACCTGTCCTCCCCCGGAATGCCGAGGATCACATGCGCGCCCGCAAATATATTCCTGTCCCGTGTCAGTTCCAGCGCATTCACCGTGTCTGCGAATGTGTGGTGACGGTTCAGGAATTCCAAACTCCGGTCATGCACTGTCTGAAGTCCATATTCCATCCACACCATATACTCCTTTGTGAATTCCCCGATCAAATCCAGCTTTTCAGCATCAATACAATCGGGCCGGGTCGATACTGCCAGGCCCACAATATCAGGGAAATTCCTGATCACACCGAACGTATCACGCAGCACGGAAACATCCGCATACGTATTTGTATAGCTCTGGAAATACGCTATGAATTTTTCCGCCTTATATCTCTTGCGCACGAACTCCATGGATGCAGTTATCTGGTCCTCCAGTTTTACTGTTTCCGTCCCCCTGTCCGCATACCTGCTGAACGCCCTGTTATTGCAGAAAATACATCCCTCCGTATCCTTTTCCCCGTCAAGGTTCGGGCAGGAAAAGCCTGCATGAAGGCTCAGCTTGTATATCCTGCACCCGAAACGGTTTCTGAGGAACCGGCTGAATGGATAGTAAAGCTGTTTTTCCGGCTCTGTCATGAATCCCGCCCGTCCCTTCCGGCCTGCCTCATGCTGTAAACACAGCCGCAGTAGTCCTGCCTGTATATGTCCAGTTTTGTTGAAATAAGCACAGATTCCCTGAACCCGTCCTGTTTTTTGAAATTGCGTTCCAGAAACCTGTTCCCTCCTATGTGCTTTCCCAGTTCATTGATAAGACTGCTGTTTTTGTGGGGACTGACAGTCAGCGTGGTGGTAAAAAAATCGCAATCTTTGTCCAGCATGTATTGATACGTATTGCGCAGCCGCAGTTCAAAGCAGATCCCGCACCGTTCACCCCCTTCAGGTTCCGGCTCATATCCTTGTACAGCATCATGCCATACCCGGGGCTCGTACGCCCCTTCAATGATGTCTATTGAGTATGCGGCTGATATTTTCCGCAGGTCCTGTTTCCTGCGGCTGTATTCATCTTCAGGATGTATATTGGGATTGTAGAAAACCCCCGTTACGTCAAAACCCTCTCCCTGCAGCCGCTGTACGCACAAACCGGCGCAACCCGCACAGCATATATGAAGCAGGACTTTCTTTTGGGTCACATTCAGGCAGGTGTTCTACTTTTTCTTCTTATATACATAGAGGGGCGTCCGGCCCTCGCTGCATATGAATATGGTGCCGTTTTCGTCCATGACAATACCTTCAGCCTTGGGAATGGTCGTTTTCAGTCCGGCTGCACCCTCCCGCAGCGACAGCTCGCTGACCTTTTTCCCGTCCAGCGTGCATTCTATCAGGCAGAAGGATTCATGGCTCAACATAAGCAGATGGCCGGTTTCCTTGTGATAAAATAAATCCGAAAAATCAGCAAGATTCAGAGAATCCTTCTTGGCATCCCAGGGGTGTGTCACTTTCGCCTCTTCTTTTCCCAGCTCCTCACGCGGAAACTTGTATATCTTCCTCGGCCTCTTTTCCTTGATCACATATACCATCTTGTTAACAGGATCATACGTAATCCCCTCAAGCCCTTTGTTACCGACTCTCTCTTTTTCGATTAATGTCTGTTTCACATCGCTGTAATTAATGTGATCGGTTTTGTCGGTTATCGTCACAACACTCGCCTTGCACCTGCGCTCCTCAAGAACCGCAAACTTACCGTCACCAAGATATGCTATGCCTTCGGGATCGCTGAATTTATTCAATGTTATGATCCGCTTAAATTTTCCTTCTTTATCGCATTCAACAATACGGCGGGGCGAATCGATCACGATGAACAGCGTCTTTGTGTCCCAGTTATACGTCATGCCTGAGGAATTATCCCTGATATTTTCAACCGGGATTTCCCCTTTTACAAGCGTATATTTTGTGAGCTCCACTGATGTGGGTTTTTCTTTTGCTTTGTTATCCTTCTTATTCGTCTCCGGACTCAGGTTGCAGGCAAACAGCGCAATCAGAAAAACAGCACCGCATACATAAAAAATATGCTTCATCGTACTTCCTTCCAAAAAATGAAATGCTCTATACTGTTTTAAACGTATATGTCAAATTCAAGGTGATTATTATGTTATACGCTTGTACGGAAAAATCAAGAGAATTAATAAAAAATATATTGAAAAAAAGGATCCATAATATATAGTTATCGCGTACATATTTCCAAGGAGGACACAATGATCACAGGCGTATCCTATATGGGGCACCATTCTCCCAAGCACCTCGAAGCCGATTTGAAGGACATACGGAGTCTCGGATGCGATGATGTGCTTATTGCGATACAGGAGAACGACCTGAAATACAAAACGGGAAAAACGGATATCGCACCAAAAATCGCACTCGATCTCGGCCTGCGCCCCATAGCGATCCTCTGGGGCGGACTTAACCTTTTCGGCGGCGGCAAGCAGAGCCATCTTCTGCTTGAATACCCTGAAGTGCATCAGGTCAATAAGGACGGCTCTTATAATCCCCGGGGATGTTATGTCAACCCGGTATGTGTCGAATTCATTCAAAACGTGACAGACCGGTTTGCACACAACAACTTTATGGGATATTTTATTGATGAGCCTACAAAGCTGGACTGCTTCTGCGATTCATGCTGCGCAAAGTTCGAGGAGTGGTACGGCACCAGCCTGCACAAAGCCGATGAAAAGCAGATGAATGAATTCCGCGGCCGGTGTGTTATCAACTACATTGAGCAGATTACCGGATACTGCAAAAAAGAACATCCTGACATGGAGACACAGTGCTGTGTTATGCCGTGCGACCGGGACGTATGGCACGAAACAGCACAGATCGAGCATCTGGATAATATCGGAACCGATATATACTGGTGCAACAATGACAGGGATGTTGAAGAGATGGTTCCGATCATCCGGGAGCTGCAGGAGGTCTGCAGCCAGAACAGCAAAAAGCACCATCAGTGGCTCCAGTCCTGGAACGTAAGGGCAGGCAGGGAATTCCGTATATCCGAACAGGGCGAGATCTTCATTCGGGAACAGCCTGATGCACTGTATGTGTGGGCATACGAATCGCAGATCGGCATGTCGGAAAGCAGCGACAGCCCGGAAATTTCATGGAAAGAGACGAAAAAAATCCTTAGACAGGCTAAGGAACAAAGCTGATCAGGAACAAAACAAGGATATGTATTTGATATGGGGGGACATGTACTTGTTACGTGTCCCCTGAAAAAAGAAAAGAAAGGAAAAAACCTATGAGGGCTCTCAGCAAAGTTGCCCCTGACTGGTGGGATTACACGACCCTGGATCGAAAAATACTGGATGATGCCGCCCGTCTGAGCGCGGAGGAGCTCCTGGGACTCGGCAGAGAAGGCTTTACCATTAATTGTTACGATTCTGTTGAGGACTTCTACCTTGCAGAGGCCCTTGAATATATATATGCATGGCGTCAGGCAACAGATAATGAACCAGCCGGGATTTGCGGCCCTATCGGTCCCACACAGCAGCTTCCCCTTGTGGCCCGTCTCGTTAATGAACTGGAGCTTAATTTGAAGAACTGTCATTTTTGGGGCATGGATGAATGGATCGTCGAAGGCAGGGAAGCAGGACTCGATTTCCCGCTGGGGTTTGCAAAGGCGGATATGGATCTCTGTTTCAGCCGCATCGATAAGGGCCTGGTCATGCCCGAAGAACAGATCCATTTCCCGAAAGCGGACACTGCCGAATACAGGGAATCGTGGAAAACGGCCAGATGCGTTATCATGCAGGGCGGACAGGGTGAAGTAAAGCACTGGGCCTTTAATGACCCTCCCAAACGTGAGGGGGAATACACAGATTCCCCGCCCCCGCCTGAAGAATACAGAAAACTCGAAACCAGGATCGTGAACCTCCATCCCATGACCCTGATGCAGAACGCGCGGACCTCGGGAGGAGGCACTGTCCAGAACGTGCCTGACCGGGCTGTAACGGTCGGGCCTGTAGAGACATGGAAAGCTGAAAAAGTATCGATCTGGCATCCGGGATACCATGACAACCCGTTCGGCATGAGACTTACAGCATTGATGATCTCGGAAAGGATCCCGGACTCATCCGTTCCGATGAGCCTTCTTGCCGATCACCCGAATGTCCAATTTAATTATCTGAGGCCGAATATCGGTACATGCGCGGTGGAAATGTATTGATGGAATGCGAAGCAAAAACAGTACTGGCCATAGGGGCCCATCCTGATGACATCGAGTTCATGATGGCCGGAACTCTGATCCTGCTCGGGAAAGCCGGATGGGATATGCATTATATGAATATCGGCAACGGAAGCTGCGGAACCGCAGATAAAAGCATAGAGGATATTGCTGCAAAGCGCACAGAGGAATCGAAGGAGGCCTGCGGGCTCATCGGAGCAGTATATCACGAAAGCATCTGCAATGACCTCGAAATTTACCATACAACTAAGATTGTAAGCCGCGTGGTGTCTGTTGTCAGAACAGTCAGGCCCGCTGTCATACTCACATCATCGCCGCAGGATTATATGGAGGACCATATCAATGCGAGCAGGATTGCTGTGACTGCCGCTTTTGCACGCGGCATGCTTAACTATCCCTGCGAACCCTGTGTCGAGCCTGTATCCTGTGATACAGCGGTATACCACGCCCTGCCCTACGGTCTGAAAACCCCTCTGCGGAAAACGGTCCGTGCAGGACAATATGTGGATATTTCATCCGTCATCGATACGAAATTGAAGATGCTTGCCTGTCACAGCTCACAGAAGGAATGGCTGGACACGAGCCAGGGAATGAATGCCTATCTGAACACCATGGATGCATTTTCCAGGGAAGCGGGCCGTATGTCCGGGCAGTTCGAATGTGCCGAAGGATGGCGCCGAAGACTGCACCTGGGCTTTTCCGCACAGGAACAGGACCCGATTTCCGCCGTGCTTGGGAACAGATGCTTTACCGACCCTGAATACGAAAAAAGCCTGGACACTTGAAACAGACCGGAACGATAATAGCTAAGATTATTGCGTCCCTTGAAAAACGTATTTCCCACATAAGGAAAGCACTACACCTGGCAGAGGAAGCGGAACGTGTCCGGGAAAAGGGAGAACTGCTCAGAAACGCGTCAGAATTCAGAAAAGGCATGGACCGGATTACCCTTACGGATTACTATTCCGGATCCCTTGAAACGGTCACAGTGGAAACAAACCCCTCCCTTGACAGATTCGGTAACGCTGAACACTATTTCAAAAAGGCGCGAAAACTCGAAAAGTCCGTGCCTCATCAGAAACAAAGGCTTAAACAGGCAGAAAAAACCTTCGAACAGGCTGTATACATTCAAAAGCAGTTTGAGGAGGGGTCTTTTACTGAGGAGGAAATACAGGAAAAACTCGGACACATGGGTTTCGGCAGGTTTTTTGCCGCATACAACAAACCGCGAAGAAAAAAAGAAAGGAAAGAGCTGTTGAGAACATTCACTTCGACTGATGGATTCACGATATACGCGGGAAAGAGTGCAGAGGATAACGACTATGTGACATTTCATCTCGGAACAGGAAAGGACATCTGGCTGCACGCGTCAGGATATGCAGGCAGTCATGTCCTTATCAAACGTAAAAAGGGGCAGGATATTCCCCGGAATACACTTAAACAGGCTGCTGCGCTCGCAGTCTACTATTCAAAAGCGCGAGGACATTACAGGACAGAAGTGACCTGGTCTTATATACACAATATACACCGTGCTTCGAGAAGACAGCCCGGAAAAGTGACGGTTGCCAATCCGGACTATATCAAGCCCGATAAAAAAGCACTTGATGATATTGTAAAAAACGCAGAATGATCTGCCACATTTTTTCATATACGGTGTGAAATTTTTGCACATCTGTATCTGCTGAAAACCGCAGAAAACGGATTATTCCCCGTGTTTTTTAGAAAATATCTGGCACGGTTCGTGCTCACTTTTTTTAGAGGACGCACTTGACAATCATCCGTATTAATGATATACTATACGTGATGCCCTGACAAAGGAGATTATAATGAAAATACATATTGAACTGATTTCTTCCCTGTGCGTCATACTGCTGGCGGTCAGTACCGCCTGTTGCGGCGCTGAGACACAAAGCGGTGATACTGCACAGCCGGGCAAAAACAGGGATACGAAACCTCAGTTTATCTATCTCGATCCCCAGAAAATGGTCAAAGTCCATATACAGAAAAAATGGGTCGAGATCCCCGCTGTCTCTCATATTTCTGGAGGTATGATTGAGCTTGCCCTCGGAAGCGTGTATGCACCTAACTGCAGGTCACATGAAAGCCTGTTCCTCACATGGGCCAGACCGAGCCTGGTGCACGCAGGTCTTCAGGTCATCGGACTGAAACCGGGAAAACCCGTTAAATTCGACGGTCAGTCAAAACTCCCCTCAGGCGACGGCCTGTATATCTATGTGGTATGGAAGGAGAAAAAAGAGAACAAGGATGAGCTTAAATATTCACGTCTTGAAAAATGCATTTACAATAACCTCGTCCAGGAGCCTGTTACAGACATCAAATGGATCTTTACAGGGTCCCAGCTTACCAAACAGGCAGTTGAACCGGAAAAAAAAGAGGACACAACCGATACCGAAAGCAAGGACGAAAAAAAACCGAAGATGAAAGTCGTGTACGAGGCTGATGTTGACGGAACCATCATAGCGACCTGGCACTGGAGCGTGACGGTAATTGATATTTCCCTGCCTGAAGGTGCCAACGACGAAGCCCTTCAAGCATATCATAAGACCATGCCCAAAATCGACACGCCTGTACGGATTGTCTTTTCCCCTTCTGAAATTTCCGAAAAAAAGATGATCCAGGAATATGCATCCCAGGCATTTGTCCTGCCCGAAGAAGAACAGAAAAAATTGGAAGAAGAAAAGGAAAAAGAGAAGAAAAAAAAGGAAAAAAGCGAAATTGAATCCATTCTCGGTCCGGATTTTGAATCTTTGTAAAAGGAGACACATTATGCGTACGGTATATTCAGCTGTTGTGATGTTTGCAATAATGAGTTTGATCTTCACCTGCCCCGGATGCTTCAAAAAGGATGAAGAAAAACCGACCGGCTCGGCCGAAACGGCCGGCGGCGATCTGAATGCGCGGATAAAGAGCAGTATGAACAAGGGGGCTGAATACCTTATTTCGAAAATGAATGAGGATGGCATCATCACTGTCACCTATGAAGGCAAGCAGATTCCCAATGCCGGCATAACTGCCCTCGGCATTGTGGCGCTCACCCATGTAAAGGATAAGAGTGAAAAGGTGGAAAAGGCCATTGAAAAGGGAGGCGAATTCCTTGCCTCTCTTAAAAAGGAAGACGGAGGCATCTATCGCGATCCCAAAGCTGCCCCTCCAACGTACGTTACTGCTGTAACGATCCTGGCTTTAAGCAGGATCGACAGTGAAAAGTATAAAGATATCATCAAAGGGGGACAGGATTATCTGGCAGGAAAGCAGGCAAAGAAAAAAGACGACAAAACGAATTACGGAGGAATAGGATACGGTTCCGACGATACTGCAAACCTTTCAACCACGCAGTTCGCGCTCGAGGCCCTGAAGGAAAGCGGTTACGAGAATGAAGAGGTGCTTCAGGCAGCAGTGCAGTTTCTGGAGAGATGCCAGAACAATTCAGAGACCAATGACCTTCCTGTTGCAGGAAATGACGGCGGATTCTATTATAACACCCATTCATCCAAAGCCGGTGAGATAACCCTTGAAAACGGAAAAAAAGGCTATAAGTCGTACGGCTCCATGACCTACGCAGGTATAAAAAGCTATATCTACGCGAATATTGACAAGTCCGATCCCCGCGTGGAGAACGCCCTTAGATGGATAAAGGATAACTACACTGTTGACGCGAACCCGGGAATGGATAATCCAAACATGGGCTTGTATTACTACTTCCACACAATGGCAAAAACGCTCGCCATACTCGAAATGGATGCATTTGAGGATGCGGCGGGAAGAAAGCACGACTGGCGGGCGGACCTTGCGGGAAAGATACTCTCCCTCCAGAATGAGGACGGATCCTGGATCAATGCAGAGGACCGGTGGTTCGAGAATATCAAGCCTCTTGCAACCGCTTACGCAATGACAGCACTGGATTACTGCAGAAAGTGAAAGGCGATGATATGATTATAATAGAACCGCATATCCATATGATCTCACGCACTACAGACGACTATCAGAGAATGCATGACGCGGGCATCCGTGCCTGCCTTGAACCCGCTTTCTGGTTCGGATCTGAGCGGAGGTACGCGGGTACTTTTTTCGATTATTTCAAGCATATTCTCGAATTCGAGACCACGCGTGCACGCCGGTTCGGTATAGACCACTACGCGGCAATTGCGGTAAACCCCAAAGAAGCTGAGAACCTGACACTCGCCGACGAGGTGCTGGACGGGATCGAGGAATATATTGACCATGAACGGTGCGTTGCCGTGGGCGAGATCGGCTTTAACAACATCAATGCCAGCGAGGAGAAGGTATTCGCGGCCCAGCTGAAGATTGCGGAAAAGAAGAAGCTCCCTGTGCTGATCCACCTGCCCCACTTCAACAAACCGGAAGGGGTTGAACGCACGCTTGCCCTTCTCAAGGACGTAGATATTCCTAAAGAAATGATCCTCATTGACCACAACACGGAGGATACCATGCCCATGCTTGCAGGCAAAGGGTATTACCTCGGCCTTACCGTATATCCGATCTCAAAGCTCACACCCGAACGGGTATCGAATATTATTCGGGAATTCGGATCTGAACAGGTTCTTGTGAACGGTTCGGCTGACTGGGGTGTGTCCGACCCTCTGAGCCTGCTCAGGGTGGTTAATTTCCTGAAAGAGGACGGCCATCCTGATGAGGTGATAAAAAACCTGGTCTTTGAAACAGCCATGGCCTTTTATTCCCATTCTCCCCGATGGAAGCCCGAGCTTGACCTTGAGCCTGTCGATCCCAGGGAATTTCAGCGTTGAGCATTGCACTGGGAAAAACTGGATCGGCATGGGGAAAGCTGCTGAGAATACCCAACCTGTTCACCGTGCCGGGTGATGTAATCGCAGGTGCGCTGTGGGCCGGCACCGCCCTTTCTTTTTCACTGACAACTGTATGGACCTGCATAGGCATACTTTTTGTATACGCGGCCGGACTCCTGTTCAATGATTACTTTGACAGGCATACCGACAGTATCGAGCGTCCGGCCCGTCCCCTTCCCGCCGGTGAGATATCCGCACAAACGGTATACGCTGCTGCTTGGGCGGCCATCTGTCTCGGCAACCTGATCGTATTCGCTGGAGCCGGGCTCGGAGCAGGCACCGCGTGTATATTTATCTCCGCGTGTGTACTTCTGTATGATGCGGGATTCAAAAAGAACAGGACAGCCGGGCCTCTGCTTATGGGCATGTGCAGGGGCGGATCCGTGATTACCGGTGCTCTTGCAGCGGGTGCTTCCTTTGTCTCGTTTCCCGCTGCTGCAGGCATCATCGGTCTGTATATCGGTTACGTTACGTTCCTTGCTGCGGACGAGGCGGAAAACAGGGAACCGGGACCTGAAGTGTTCATTCCGGGAATGGTCGTTTTCGCGGGGGTATTGTTCGTGCTGATCCGTGTTCCTTTGTTGCCAGCCGCTGTTTTCGGCCTGATACTGCTCGCAGCAGCGGGTATCGAAGCAACCAGGGCCGCATACAAAACGGAAACCGGATCTGTTCCCGTGCCCGGTTTCATCAGCCGCATGCTCAGGATACTGATCGTTATACAGGCGGCATGGGCCGCCATTGCACTGCATCACGGATCCCTGTCCGCTGTGCTTGGAGTGACAGTCTGTTTCGCTCTGCTCAGGGCAGGTGCTGAACTGAGCTCATTGAAATTTTCCGGAAGCTAGTAGTCTGACCACCCCAATGAGAGTGATCAGACTACTAGAGGGGGACATGTACTTGTTACGTGTCCCCCGACACGGTAGTGCACGGTCTTTAGACCGTGCCAGGCATAATACATATTTTAAAAGTTATAATTATGGATAAAATATTAATAGTACAGGTTGCAGCTCTTGGTTACGAATTCTTCAAAACCTGCAATGATACAGAGGAATGGAACGGCCTTGCATTCAAAAAAGCTGAATCCGTATTCCCTTCCCTTACCTGTCCCGTACAGGCGACTATGCGCACAGCCCTTCCCCCTTCCTCGCACGGAATGGTGATGAACGGCATATATGCGGAAAACCTCAGACGTCCCATGTTCTGGGAACAGTCGTCTGCGCTCGTACAGGGTGAACGGATCTGGAACGGGACGGAATTAAAAACAGGGCTACTTTTCTGGCAGCAGAGCCTCGGGGAGGACACGGACGTGCTCCTTTCACCTGCACCCATTCATACCCACGGGGGAGGTATGGCCGAAGCTGTCTATGCCAAGCCGAAAGGGCTGTATGATTTTTGCGCAAACCGTCATAAGCGGTTCAAGCTCTCCTCGTACTGGGGTCCCCTGGCATCCGGAAAATCTTCGGAATGGATAACCGCTGCCACTGCCGAGATCATGGACATGAAAGACATCGCACCAGATCTTCTGTTCACGTACATTCCCCATCTCGATTACCCGCTTCAGAAATACGGGCCGGGTGCGGAAAAATCGAAAAAAGCCTTTTCTGAATGCATGGGCCTGCTGAAAAAACTCCTTGACGCGTGTGGATCCTCGGGATATGACATGCTCATATACGGGGACTATGCAATCGGGGAGGTATCGCGTGCTGTTTTTCCGAATAAACTGCTTGCAAATGAGGGCTTATTCAAAACGCGTTCGATCAGGGGACGCCTGTATCCCGATTTCAACTATTCTGCAGCATTTGCGGTATGCGACCACGAAATAGCACACGTATATATCAAGAACAGGAAAGAAACGGACAGAATAACCGATTTATTCACAAAGGCGGACGGTATAGGAAGGGTTCTCTCACGTAATGACAAAAATAGCGGATATGCATTCCATGAAAAAGCCGGCGACCTGATACTGACTGCAGAGGAAGGAGCCTGGTGTGCGTATCCGTGGTGGCACAGTAATCGTAAGGCCCCTGATTACGCGACTCACGTTGATATCCACAACAAACCGGGATATGATCCGTGCGAGCTCTTTTTCGGATGGCATCCCTTTATTGTCAGTACGGATACTTCGAAAATACAGGGCTCCCACGGACGCATAGAACAAGGCAGGGAAGCTGCGTGGGCGTCCACATTCCCATTCAAGGATGATCCGCAGTCACTGCTGGATATCGCACAAGCCCTTAAAAAAAAGATACATGATGAATAACGGGGACATGTACTTGTTACGTGTCCTCCGACATGACATAAAGGAGACTGACCATGAGTAAAAAAAACTCCCGCAGCGACACGGTCTACACGCAGAGATTCTCTGTTGATTTCGAATACCCGGTCTATTTTACCCGAAATATATTCAGTACGGACAATCCCCTGTTATACAAAGCAATAGACCGTCTCAGTGAAAGCCGGATCCACAGGGCAATGGTCTGCATCGACTCGGGCGTTGTGGAAACCCACCCCTCAATACAATTGGACATAAAAGAGTATTTCCATGCGAGGCCCGAAACGCTTGAGCTGGCAGGAGAACCCATGGTGCTTCCGGGCGGTGAAAAGGTCAAGCAGGGATGGGACATGGTGCGCGACCTCATGTGGGCTCTGGGAAGCCAGCATATGTGCAGGCAGAGTTTTGTGATCACCCTGGGAGGCGGCAGCGTACTTGATATGGCCGGCTTTGCCGCATCACTTGTACACAGGGGGCTGAGGATCCTCCGGGTTCCCACGACCGTGCTTGCACAGAATGACGCAGGAGTCGGCGTTAAGAATGGCATGAACGAACACGGTATGAAAAATTTCATCGGAACATTCGCACCTCCTTTCGCGGTCATCAATGACTTCTCTTTTCTGAAAACCCTTGATTTCACCAACTGGACAGGAGGGATCGCTGAGGCATTCAAGGTCGCCATCATAAAGGACAGGGACTTCTTCGAATCCCTCTGTTCGGACGCCGCCCTTCTCAGAAACAGGGATCAGGCCGCCATGGAGGATCTTGTCAGACGGTGCGCGGTTCTGCATCTCGACCATATCCGGACCAGCGGCGACCCGTTCGAATTCGGCTCAGCCCGTCCCCTTGATTTCGGTCACTGGGCTGCACACAAGCTCGAAGCAATGACCGGATACACGCTGGGACACGGACAGGCTGTGAGCATAGGAATAGCGATTGATTCGTTCTACGCCATGCGCAAGGAAATGATCTCCCGGACCGACTTCGAAAAAATCCTGAACGGACTGCATGAAGCGGGCCTTCCAGTATGGCACGATCTTCTCCTCAGCCGGACCCACGAGGGGCTTGAGATTCTGAACGGACTGCGTCAGTTCAGGGAGCATCTGGGAGGCATGCTGAGCGTCAGCCTGCCCGATCCTCTTGGGCACAAATGCGAAGTGCACCAGATGGATCCGGGCCTGATCGAAGAGGCGGTCCGGGAACTTGAAAAGCTCAAATCACATTTCAAATCTGCGGAAACGGAACAGAAGAAATAAACAATTTCAAATGAATATACGTTCTGCACCTCCCGTTCATCTCACCTACTGCATGAACGTGCATTCTGCTGACAGCCTTCAGGATATTGAAAATAATATTTTTTCAAGTGCAGCAGCAGTATTCAGTGCTGTTGAGCAGGAAATCGGAGAAAAAGGCCCTTACGGACTCGGCCTCTGGTTTCCGCACTCCTCACTCCAAGACCAGGAAGACAGCGTATACATGCAGGAGCTTAAAAACAAGCTCGACAGCAGTGGATTTTATATCTTTACGTTAAACGGCTTTCCCTATGCTGCATTCCATAACACCCGCGTTAAGGAACAGGTATACAGTCCGGACTGGTCTACACAGGAACGGTTTGACTATACACGGGACCTTGCAGGCCTTCTTGCGGGGTTTATTGACAAAGACATAGAGGGAACTATAAGTACGGTACCGGTAACGTTCGGGCCGTGGGCGGATAAAAAAACGATTTCCGCTGCGATCGCTCGTTTAATGGACACCGCTGCTTTCTGCGATCTTATGAAGCAGGACACGGGTGCATGCGTGCGCTTGGCACTCGAACCCGAACCCGGATGTTTTCTTCAAAAAACGGATGACGTTATCGGTTTTTTTGAAAAGCGGCTCTATACGGAGGGTGCTTTATATCTTGAAGCGGAATACGGTTTTTCCCCCTCCCGGGCCCGGGATGTGATCTGCACACACATAGGCGTGTGCATTGATACCGTGCACTCCGCTGTCATGTTTGAGGAAACCGCTACAATCATACATGAGCTGAATGAGCGTGACATCGGGATATTCAAGATGCAGCTTGGGGCTGCAGTAGGGCTCGATGTGAGCACACCTGAAGACACCCGTCTGCTGAAGCAGTTCGCGGATGATGTATATCTTCATCAGGTCAATGTGAGGGACAAATCGGGCATGATCCGTTTTTTTCGCGATCTACCCGAGGCACTTCGGTCACCTGTGACCGGTGAATGGCGCGTCCATTTCCACGTTCCCCTTTCAGGAAGCTTCTCGTCAGTTCCCTACACAGGTGTTTCAGACATAGATGCGAATCTCCTGGCCCAGGCGGTACATGCGGGTGTCTCCCATTTTGAAGTTGAGACATACACGCTGAACGTACTTCCCGGTTTCAGCAGCACAGTTGAAGATGCGATGGCCCGCGAGCTGTTATGGGTTATTGAGAAGTTTAAACAGATCGCTTAAGTGCAGAGTTGAAGAAGGACAGGATTAAAGAATATTATTTTTTTTCAAGCCAGGCTTGAAAAAAAATCACCAGATAACCACCTTCTGGAGCCGTGTCCTCAGGTCAGCATCAAGATCCCTGAACTCAAACCCCATAAGAGTGGGGGAATCCTCCACATCCTGATTTATGGTGTATCGTCTGGTAACGGAAATATTCAAATGCTCAGCGCTGAAATCAATGCTTTTCTCGAGGAACAGGCGGCATGCTGTCATTTTTCCACTGTCAGTTCCATATGTTTCAAGTATTTCCTCGATATTGCCGCTGTCCCATGCCACCTGCATGCCGTGAAGACTGATATTCGTCGTGCGTGCGATCCAAAACTTTGTTCTGCAGTACAGCTCTACAGGAAGCTCGACCGGTATTCTGGGCTCACGCCTTCGCTCTTTATGAAATTCCCTTGAAAACACCTTTTCCAGAACACTGGAAAGTTTTTCCCGTGAAAACGGCTTTTTCATGCAGAAGAATATTTTAGGGATATTTTCAGGGTACACAGCCTTTTCTGTATCCCACGTAAGGATAAGGGGTATTTCCGGATGCTGTTCGCTCAGTGAATGAAGCTGTGAAATATCCTTATCACTATAGAGTCCAAGGTCTATGATCATTGCAGAACACTGAGATAAACCTTCCGATGTTGAACATTGTTCTATAGTTTCGAAATGGGAGCAGTCAATTTCTTTTTCTTTGAGATAAAAATAAATAGTATTAAATTCTTCTCTTCGGCAGATAATGCTGACTTTGCTGGGTTTTTCACCCATAGTATGCTCCATATGATATCACTATGTGATTATATATTATATTCGGCGCACGTCTTTGTCAAGAAAAAAATTATTTTTATTTCACCGGTTCAGTGGCCTCGGCTGCGTGGTCTGTATCCGCACACCCGCCCTTTTCATGATCCGGCCGTACCGCTTGTAGAGCGTGGCATACTGGCCGTTGGTTATATGTCCTTTTTTCCTGAATGCTTCCACTTTTGCCTCAAAGTTCTGGCGCATATCCTCTTCCTCCACATACCAGCCTCTGAGCACACGGTCCCTGTCCAGCTTCTTCTTCATCTTTCCCAGAAGTGCCTCTGGCCCCCGCCTGTACAGGCGGCTCACCGAAAGGGAGTGAAGCGCGTCCAGTATATTGTGTAGTTTATCGTAATACGTGCCCTCCCTGCCGAGCGCCTCGCTGTACCCCATCACTTCGGATACAGTGGGGACAATGTCTATCAAACGGGCCGTATGGTCCGTGTCAACTGTGCTGTCCAGTCCCTTTCCCATGAAAATCAGAGGTACAAGGCTGTCCTCCCTGGAAAGCCCTCCATGCTCCCCTTTCAGCGGTTTCCCCTCATAATACGCAGGTATCTTCGCGGAAAGGAGGATGTCTCCGCTCCTCCCTGTCCGGGCAAGGGACTGTATCCGCTCCTCGGCCAAAGGATAATCATGTTCGTCCAGGGAGGAAACAGGCTTGAGCTCTCCATCCTCCCACAGACGATATTCAGTATCGGAATACCGTACGAATATTCTACCCGTGCTCTCCAGTTCGGACAGAGGTTTGCAGAATTTTTGAAGCCTTTCAGACGAGGGCAGTTCCCCCCATCCGTTAGCGGACCTTACATACACAAAGCATCCCCCTCCGTTCTGGCTGATAACAAGGGAAGCATCCGTGCACTCATCATCAACCCTGCCTTCCCCGTCCACGGGGAATGTCTCTCCCTTCGAAGCTTCAGGATCTGACTTGAGATGTTTGTAGATATCCTCGACAGATATGGTCTTTTTTTCCTTGCAGTCATACTGACCGTGATCAGCGGTTATGGCAATAAGAACATCATCAAGCCTCTTCTGTTTCTTCAGGAGCTTGTACAGCCTCGCGAATTGCCTGTCCATGCTGCCGATGAACAGATTCGTGAACCAGTTCCGTTTTTTGAAATAGGCGGACTGGTTCTCGGCCCCGTTCGCGTGGCTGAATCCGTCCATGCCCGGAAGCCATACGACTGCGGTTTCCGGCCTGAATCTTTTCCTCCGCCTGAGAGATTGAACCAGATTGTCGAACGCCCGCCAGTCGATCAGATTGTTTGGATATGAAAGAGCTTCCCTTTTACGGATCCTGGCCCACAGTCTGTTCGCAACATTGAATATCTTTCCGCGTATCACGCTGAAATCATCAAAGTCGATGTATTCGTGCTCATCAGCACCCCTGGTCACCATCTCGAGAATTGCCATGCTCCTTCGATGATCCTCATCCGATCCGGAAGCATAGCAGGCTTCATACAGTGTCCGTACCGTATGGTACAGGTCCGAATTGGCTATCGAAAAATAATCATCCGTAAAAAGACCGTTCAAAAGGCCAGGATCGCTCTTGGGATGCTTCCATGAATACTTCACATATTCCCTGGTCGCCCTGTACAGTTTGTTTGTGTTGTTTTCTTTCCTCCACTTCTTGCGGATAAACCAGTTGTTTCCCACGATACCATGTGCCCCCGGGTACGATCCGGTTACAATACTGGCGTGGCAGGCCACAGTTACCGAAGGAAAGACGGTAACGCAGTTTTCATACCTGACCGACCCCGTTTTATCCATAAATTTCTTCAGATAAGGCATATTTCCGTTGTCAATGGCATTATAGAGTGTTTCAGCCCTGCATCCGTCTATTATGAATACGAACGCATGCCTTGGATGGACTGCTTTCATTGCTTCTGTCACAGTCTTCAGGGGTTTTCCCCGCATATCAGTCATAACTTACTCCTGTTACGTCAAGCGGTACTCATTGTAAATATCAGCCGCTGCTGTAAATCCCGTCCCATTCATCAGCGGAAAAAAGCCCTTTCCGCACCTGCCGCTCCAGAATGCTGCACCGTTCGGCAAAAACTTCAAGTATCGGATCTGCGCACCGGTCAGTATCGTACGTGTGCTTCCCCACACGGGAGATCAGATCCCGGTACAGGAAACCCACCTCCTTGAACCTGCCTTGTAAATACATATCGAACGCCGCTTCAAGGTCCTTCTGGATAGAGAATTTCTTTTCCCTGACATGTTCCGGTTCATATTCAAATATTTCATATACTCTGAGAGGATGGGCCTTCCCTTTGACGTGCGTAAAGTCAATAAAACGGACAGCCGTGTCCAGGGGCAGGGTCTGCTTCACTTCTTCCGAGACAAGCAGACCTACCCTGTAAATTTTGGTGAGGCCTTCAAGCCTTGAAGATGCATTAACCGGGTCCCCGATCATTGTATAGTCCATCTTGGTAGAGGAACCTATATTTCCCGTTACGAGCGGGCCGTATGTTATACCAATTCCGGACCGGATAAGGCCCAGTCTGTACGAATAACGCTCCCTGTTATATTGGGACAGTGCTTTCTTCATGTCAACGGCTGCCTGTACTGCGTCCCTCGAATTAACAAACCCAGCCATTATGCAGTCACCGATCAGTTTGTCTATCTCTCCGTTATGTTTGTGTATCACTTCGTTCATACGGTTAAAATATGAATTCAGAAAACGCACAAGATCCTTGGGGCTCATACTTTCGGCCAGCGGAGTAAAATCCCTGATGTCGCTGAACATTACGGCCATTTCTTTTTCCTGAGCTGTTTCACGTGTCGGGTCAACTCCGTCCCGAATCTTTTCCACGAGGGATTTCCGGGTGTAGACCTCAGTGATCTTCAGACGCCGTTCGGATTCAGAAAGCGCGTCCTGCACTTCAAAAAGCTTCTGATTGGAAAACGTGATCTGCCGTTCAAGCTCCTCCACGGAAAGCGCATCCTCTTCAGGGGCCCGGAAAAATGACATAATCCTGCCCCACAATCCCGTTTTATTCCAGCGTGCTTCATACAGGCAGTAGGGTGCGTTGAAAATCTCCCCCTTCTTGAAAATCAGGATGTCGTTATGAAAAAAATCCCCTGTAACCCGAACTGCATTTACAGAAGTACTCTCAGGTTCTGCTTCGGGCAGAAAAAACTCCTGTCCGAAACGCTGTACGGATTTCAGCCTGATCTTCTCGGCAACAGGCTTACCGTTAATATAAACGCATGTTTCATCCTCGCTGCATTCCCAATCCAAGAACCCGTATGCCTTTGTTATTATATTCTGTATCCTGGCGCTGCAGAAAAGCTCTCTGATCTGATGCATTTTCAGCCTATGAAGTGTAAAAACAGCCTCCATCACTCCCAGGAAGAAATTACACTCGTGCCCAAGCGCGATCTGTTTAAAATAGGGATACGGCGTGTTCTTCAGGACCACATATCCCTCACCGAGATGGACAAGCTCAAGCTGTGTCTCGTTGTTGAATTTTTCGTTCGTATGTGCTGCTTCCTTTATGATCTTCTCTATGGAGACAAGGCGGAGAAAAGCCCTGAGTATTGTATTTTTTGTATTAAAGAACTGCCTTCCCGCCTTGAACGGCTCCCTGTGCACGGCTGTTCCCTTGAGTTTCCAGAGAATATTCCGGTCGGTTATCCTGGCGTGATATGCGTCCTCCCAGTCCTTGGACTTCAGATAATCATCAGCAGTATACGGGGTTCCCCGCAGGATATCCTCATCGGTTATATCGAATCTACTGCAGTAGTATCCCCATACAGCGAGACTGTTCTCATTCGAACGGCAGGGGATCTGCTGCAGTTCTTTATCCGTCAGATCGGTTCTGTATAATAAGTTCTTCCAGTGGGGCATAATACAGTGTCCGGAAAATTCTATGAACGGAACAGTATAATACCTTTCCCTTCCTAAAAGTCAACAAAAAAATCCGCTGCCGGTGTAAAATCCGGGGTATATTTATTTTTTTGCTTGATATTTCCTGCTAATATATTACAGTTACTGCAGGTTTGTTCTTCACGAATTGCACAAAGTGAAGAATCATATCATGCAGACCCCATTCGAATAACGGCTTGAAATCAGGAGGATACCGATGGAATGTGTTTTAGGAAAAACAGTGTATACCGGCACATCAGTTAAAAAAAATGCGTATGTGTGCTTCAGCGGAAAAACAATCGGCAGCGTATCGTCAAAAAAACAGGGAGACTGCAGAGGAACATATCCGGTCATAACCCCTGCATTTATCGATCCTCATAGTCATATAGGTATGCGGAGAGCGGGGGAACCTGGAGATGAATCTGAGTCCAATGAAAAAATGGATGCCATCATACCTCTCACCGATGCCCTGGATTCAGTCCAGATGGATGACGCATCATTCAGGGACGCTGTTGAAATGGGGGTGCTCTACTCCTGTGTCGTTCCCGGAAGCGGCAATATTATCGGGGGTCTATCGGCAGTTATACGTAACTACGCTTCCAACAGCAGCGAAGCCCTTATTGCGCGGGCAGGTATCAAATCGGCCTTCGGCTACAATCCCATGTCCACACAGACATGGAAAGGCACGCGTCCCTCCACCCGGATGGGAGCACTTGCAATGCTCAGGACGAAACTTCACGAAGTCAGGCAGAAAGAACTACGCAGAAAAAAAGCCAAAGGGGCTAAGAAAAAGGAGATCACCTTTACCGCCCCGGAAGAGATCCTGCGGGATATACTCGCAAGAAAGCGGAAACTCAGGGCCCATGTCCATAAAAGTGATGACATTGCCGCTCTTCTCCGTCTTACAGATGAGTTCGGCCTTGATGTCCAGGTCGAACATGCCTGCGATGTCCATTCGCCGGCGATATTCAGAGAGCTCCGCAAACGTGGTATCCCTGTTACGTATGGTCCTGTTGACGCATTCGCATATAAGGTTGAGCTCAAGCATGAAACCTGGCGCAATGCCCAATTGCTGGTCGAATCGGGTGCTGAATTCGGCCTGATGACGGATCATCCTGTCACCCCCTGCCGCCAGCTCTTTCTTCAGACCCGGTGGTTTACGCGGTGCGGCTTTTCCAAGCAGGATGCTGTTGAGCTCGTGTCTTTCAAAAACGCAAAAATAATAGGGGTGGATAATATCCTGGGTTCTCTGGCTAAAAGGAAATGGGCTTCTTTCGTGTGCTGGAGCGGTGATCCCTTTGACATAACAAGCTATCCTGAAGCTGTTTTCGGCGAAGGCAAAGAGCTTTTGTCAAAGGCGTAAACGAAAAAATAAAAAAAGCTTGAAATTGAAAATGAAAAATACGTGTATACTGTTTGTTCTGTGGACGTTAATGCTGTATGTCGGATGCGGTAAAAAGGAATGTTCCGATCAGGATCCCTCCGGAAGACCCGATCTAAAAGGCAAGCTTGTTATTTTTCACGCTGGAAGCCTTTCTGTACCGTATAAGGAGATTTCAGAGGCATTCAATCAGGTGTATCCTGATGTTGAAATACTCCGTGAAGCTGCTGGAAGCCGTTCATGCGCACGCAAGATCACTGACCTGGGACGCGAGTGCGATATAATGGCCTCTGCCGACTATACGGTCATTAACACTCTTCTCATACCTGAGCATGCGGGTTGGAACATCAGATTCGCTACAAATGAAATGACAATTGTGTATCATGCCGGGTCAAAAGGTTCTGATACTATAACACAGGATAACTGGTATTCTGTACTGCTCAGGGACGATATCGTATTCGGCAGGTCAGATCCTAATGCGGATCCCTGCGGATACAGGGCGGCTCTTATTATGAAACTCGCTGAAAAGCATTACGAGCAGGAAGGACTTGGGGAAAAACTCCTAAAAAAAAATACTGAATATATCAGGCCGAAAGAGACCGACCTCTTGGCCCTGCTGGAATCAAATGAGATCGATTACATTTTTCTATACAGGTCTGTAGCACAGCAGCACAGGCTCAAATATGTTCTTCTTCCGGATGAAGTGAATTTAAAAAAGGCGGCACTTGCAGATCTGTACAAGACCGTTTCCGTCAGAATCACTGGGAAGAAACCCGGTGAATTCATTGAAAAGAAAGGTGCACCAATGGTGTACGGCATCACGATCCCGAAAAACTCGCCCAATCCTGAAACGGCCCTTGCTTTTGTCAAATTTGTCCTTGCCAAAGACAAAGGCATGAGTATAATGGAAAAGAATGGGCAGCCTTCAGCTGTGCCCTCTTTTACAGATACATACGATAAACTTCCGGATCAGCTGAAAGGTTTTGCAAAACCTTGATCAAACACTATTCCCTTTTCAGAACGGATACCCTCTCGCTTGTTTTTATATTCCTCGGAGGGCTTATCCTCCTTTTGATCATTGCGCCTCTTGCAGGAATGTTCCTTCATACACCATGTAAGGATCTTATACAGACTGCCGGAGAAGGGGCCGTACAGAAAAGCATATGGCTCACCCTCCTGACCGCGATGGGAGCCACACTCCTGTGCAGTCTCGGCGCAATACCCTTTGCTTATCTTCTCGCACGCAGAGATTTTCCCCTTAAACGACTAGTTACCGGAATAATCGATATCCCTGTTATTATCCCGCATTCAGCAGCAGGCATTGCTGTACTCGGCATCATTTCACGTGAAAGCCTGATCGGAAATGCAGCAGATAAGGCAGGATTCAGTTTTGTTAATCACCCTGCAGGCATCATGACTGCCATGGCGTTTGTCAGCCTCCCGTTTCTGATCAATGCTGCGCGGGATGGGTTCATTGCGGTACCCGAAAGGCTTGAAAAGGCGGCTCTCTCACTCGGTGCCTCACCGCTCCGTGTGTTCTTCACTGTGGCGCTTCCCCTTGCATGGCGCTCCATTCTTTCCGGGCTGATACTCATGTGGGCCCGGGGAATGAGTGAATTCGGCGCAGTGGTCATAGTTGCATATCATCCGATGATAACACCTGTACTTATTTATGAGCGTTTCGGAGCCTTCGGCCTGAAATATGCACGGCCTGTTGCTGTGCTTTTTATCACCGTATGTCTTGTTGTCTTTATTATGCTCAGGATCATTGCCTGGGAAAAAAAGAATGATCGCGATTAAATCCGTTTCAAAGAAACTCGGTGATTTTGTGCTCAGGGATATCTCACTGGATATCAACAAGAATGAGTATCTCGTGCTTCTCGGTGCTTCCGGTGTGGGCAAGACAGTTCTCCTTGAACTTCTTGCAGGGCTTACGCTCCCTGATCGGGGCACAATAATGCTTGAAGGACGGGACATCACCCGTGAAAAGATCCAGAGGCGTAAAATCGGGCTCGTATATCAGGATCAGGCCCTTTTCCCTCACATGACCGTGTATAATAATATTGCATACGGCCTTAAATCGTCCGGGTTGAACAGAATGAAAATCCGCGAAAAAGTCAGCCTGCTCGCGGAGCAGGTCGGGGTAACCCATCTTCTTGAAAGAAAACCCTTAACCCTGTCCGGAGGAGAGGCGCAGCGTACAGCTCTTGCACGGACACTTGCTGTTGAACCGAGATGCATTCTGCTGGACGAACCCCTTTCATCCCTTGACAGGGGTGCAAGAAGCGGAATGAGATCTCTCCTCAGAAACCTGCACAGAGAGGGATACACAGTCATCCATGTTACACACAACTATGAGGAGGCTGTATCACTTGCTTCGCGTGTGGCAATTATGGAAAACGGAACTATCACACAGACAGGGTCAGTTGAAGAAGTGTTTCAACACCCCACATCAAAATTCGTTGCGGAATTCATGGGGATTCGGAACTTTTTCAAAGGCGAACTCAGCACAACTGAAGGTAAAACAACCGCATCTTTTATGACTGGAAAGCTGACTCTTTCCATACTCACCGATGCAGATTCCGGTCCGGGCTATGCCATGATCAGAAGTGAGGATGTAACCGTTTCACAAGGCCGGCCCGGCACGAGTGCACGCAATGAATTCAGGGGAACGGTGATGGATATCGAACCTGCACGCATGGGAATGGAAATCATCATTGATATCGGCATTAATATTTCAGCACTCCTCACCCTCGAATCTGTTGAAAAACTGGACATTGGAATAGGTAAAACCGTTTGGATCAGCTTTAAGGCAAGTGCCGTCACATTCTTCAGCACATAGATAAACATTGGAAAAAGGTTTAGGGATTCCTTTGATTCCGATAGCGGAATCAAAGATGATCTCTGAGCAGCTGTCCTGTATGGCTTTCTTTTAATGTGACAATCTCCTTGGGCGGCCCCTGGGCTATTACTTCCCCCCCATTCTCCCCTCCCTCGGGTCCAAGGTCGATAATCCAATCCGCTGTTTTGATAACATCCATGTTGTGTTCAATTACGATAACGGTGTTGCCGTTCTCAACAAACTGATGAAGCACATTCAGAAGCTTCTGAATATCGGCGAAATGAAGCCCTGTAGTGGGTTCATCCAGGATATAAACCGTATTCCCTGTTGATACACGAGCCAGCTCCTTGGCAAGCTTGACCCGTTGCGCCTCCCCTCCTGAAAGGGTCGTAGCGCTCTGGCCGAGTTTGATATAACCGAGCCCCACACTGCTCAGCGTTGTAAGTATCCGGGTTATTTTCGGGATCTTCTGAAAAAAAACAAGAGCTTCATCCACGTCCATATTAAGGACATCCGCAATAGTATGTCCCTTGAACCGCACCTGCAGTGTCTCCCGGTTATACCGGCTTCCCTTGCACACATCGCAGGTCACCCATACATCGGGCAGAAAATGCATTTCGATTTTTCTTCTGCCGTATCCTCGACACGCTTCGCACCTGCCGCCCTTTACATTGAAACTGAACCTTCCCGGTCTGTACCCGCGCTTCTTTGCCTCTCGGGTCAGGGCAAAGAGTTCCCTGATCGGGCCGAGAACTTTTACGTAGGTCGAAGGATTGGAACGGGGTGTACGCCCGATCGGATCCTGGGTGATATTGATGACCTTATCAAGGCTTCCGAGTCCGGTCATGCTTCTGAACGTTCCCTGGGTTGTATCAGAACCCTGCAGCTCCCGTGCAAGTGCGGGATACAGTGTCTGCGAAACCAGGGATGATTTCCCGCTTCCCGATACGCCGGTCACACAGGTAAACAGCCCGAAGGGAAATGTCACGGTCAGGTTCTTGAGATTATTCTGCCGCACCCCTTTCAGGGTTATTCCCGTCTGGCGGGCTTTCCTCCTTCTGTCATAAGGTGAAGAGACTGTAATATCCCCCCTCAAATATGCTCCTGTAAGGGACTTCGGGTGCTTGGCGACAGCTGTAGGACCGCCTGTAGCAACCACTTCTCCTCCCTGTATGCCCGGACCCGGACCAAGATCGATTATCCAGTCCGCGTTTCTGATGCTTTCCTCATCATGTTCAATAACAACAATCGTATTCCCAAGATCCCTGAGACGCTTGAGCATACTCAACAGGTTCATTGTATCACGTTTATGCAGGCCGATGGTCGGTTCATCAAGCACATACAGAACCCCTCCCAATCTCGAACCTATATGGCTGGCGAGCTGTATGCGCTGCCCTTCACCTCCCGAAAGCGTAGGGGCGGTCCTGTCAAGTGTCAGATAATGGAGTCCTACATGGATAAGGAATGAAAGGCGGTCCCTGATCTCCGTAATGACATTCCGCACAATATCAAGCATATGGGAGGGAAGGGAATCATGTAATTCCTCGGCCCATTTCAATGCTTCCTGTATGGTCATACGCGTAGCCTGAGCAATTGTCTTTCCCTTGACAGTCACACCTGCGCTCTCCGGCCGGAGACGTTCTCCCTCGCACGCGGGACACGGCTTTCTGCTCATAAATGATCCGTACCAGCGCCTTTGGTATTCAGATTTTGTCTCAAGATAACGTCTCCTTGTCGCAGGAACAGTGCCCTCATAATCCCATTCACCCTCCCAGGACGCCCGCCTGCTCTGTGATTTCCACTTTACCTTCACATCCCCGCCGAACAGAAGTGTATCCCTGCAATCCGCGGAAAGGTCTTTCCATGGCGTATCCATGGAATCCCCGAAATGCCTGACAACCTGTTCGATAATCGAATACGTATGAGTATGCTTCTTATTCTCAAGAACACCGTATGTCTTAAGACCTCCTTCATGCAGGGATTTATCAGAAACAGTAAAAAGGTCCGGATCGAATTCGGTTGCAACTCCTAGTCCGTTGCATTCGGGACACATACCGCTCGGGGAATTAAAACTCATCATCGCGGGCGTAAGGCGCGGAAAACTTATTCCGCATTCTGCGCACGCATTCTGTTCTGACAGAAGCCGGTCGCCTTCATCCTGTGTATGAATGACGCACAGCCCTTCCCCCTTCCGGAGTGCGGTTTCAACAGAATCTGTGAGTCTGGATCTAAATGCCGAATACGTACCACCGGTTCTGTCAGGCATAACAAGCCTGTCGATCACAAATTCCACAGTATGCTTCCGATCCTTTCTGAGCCTGATCTCCTCTCCGAGATCCCTGACAATATTGTCGATCCTCACCCGGACATACCCCTCTTCACGGGCCCGGGACAGCACATGTTCAAGCCTCCCCTTCCGGTTCCGCACGACCGGAGCGAGTACCTGGAACCTGGTGCCCGGGGTGAGCTCCATGATCATGTCAACAATCTCCTGGGCCGATTGCGCCTTGACTTCACGTCCGCATTTCGGACAGTGGGGGACACCGGCTCGAGCGAATAGAACGCGCAGGTAATCATATATTTCAGTCACCGTGCCGACCGTTGAACGGGGATTGTGGCTTATCTTCTTCTGTTCCACCGCAATTGCCGGGAACAGTCCGTCAATTAATTCAACATCAGGTTTTTCCATCTGATGAATGAACTGGCGGGCATACGATGACAGGGATTCCACATATCTCCGCTGACCTTCCGCGTATAGCGTGTCAAACGCGAGGGATGACTTTCCGCTGCCCGAAACCCCCGTAATCACGGTTATTGTAAACTTGGGTATATCAACATCAATATTCTTCAGATTATGTTCCCGGGCACCTCGGATTATAATGCTGTCTTTTCCCATAATTATATGCAGTTCTCAGTCTACCAGGTTTGTACCTCAAAGCATTTCTATAGGCCCTTCATTATACTGTTTCTGGGAAAAAAGTCAATTACAAAGTTAACTTCAATGGGAAATGGGAACAGCGATGATTACGTGAGCAAGGAGTAAGCTGAATGGTGAAAATTTTTTAAAAAACAGATTGAGTTATTCTCTTTTTCGGTATAATTGTATCTCTAGTGCGTCGCCTGGATATAGAATATTCTGCATTACTGCACTGTGTCCTGTTAATAAGGCTTTGTAATGGAAATTACCGATTTTGCGGTAAAATTTATAACCAATCCGGTTGCAGCATTCACCCTCGGCCTGTTCGTCATGTACTGTCTTCTCCTTTGGATGGACAGCATTGCCCGAAAAAAACTCGGACGTCAACACAGGGACGGGATCCAGGACACTGACGCAAAGGGGAAAGTCACTGTTGCGTATCCTCCCGGCTTCAAGTTTCTTCTTGAAGAGGAGCCTGAACACGATCCAGCCACCATGGAAGAGGAAGTAAAAAGCCTCGTCAGGCTGTATGAATCCAGGGAAATCAGTATTTATAGTATACTCCACAGGTTGCTTGATTATTCCAAAAGGATATCTGAATATGAAAGTGACTCTGAAAATACAAAAGAGGAATTGAATAGGAAAGTAAGCGAACTGCAGGAAATGTCCGGCAATCTCACTGCCACCAAAGATGAGCATGAGGAAACGATCCGGGACCTAAAAAACAAACTTGAAGAAGCCGGACGTGAACTGAAAGCAGCTCAGCAGTCTCATGAGGATTTCGTAAAAAAACAAAACCTTGCAAAAGAAGAAATCGAAGAAAAACTGCAGGAGCTCCGGCAGGAAAAGGCTGAACTTACGCAACAGAATACAGATCACTCCCGTGAAATTGAGGAGCTGCTTTCTGAAAAGAAAGGGCTTCAGGAACAAATTGATGCAGAGCAAATAAAATGTGCAGAACTTGAAAAACATGTTGAAACATTCAGGAATAAAGTGACCGAGACTGCGGGAGAGCTTGAAAAGGCACGAAGCTCTCAGGACGAAATGATAGAGGATCTCAAGCAACGGACCGAAGACCTTGAAGATGAAAACAGGTCATTAAAAGCCCGGCTTGATAAAGCCCCCCAGGAAGAAGAAATACAGGAGCTTGAAAACGAGAAGGAACAACTCACTGCCCGGATCGATGAATACGAAAAACAAGCCGAAAAAACCGGCGAGGAAAAACAAAAACTCGCCGCCAGGATCGATGAATACGAAAAACAGCAGGAAAAAACTGACAAGGAAAAACAAAAACTCGCCGCCAGGATCGATGAATATGAAAAACAGCAAGAAAAAACTGACGAAGAAAAAAAAGAGATGCTTGCGAAACTTGAAACATACAAACGTCAGCATTCAGAACTCGCACAGAATATAGAAAGGTACCGAGAACAGGATACTATAACTGACGGGAAATCAGTCCTTGCCGAGGAAACCCCTGTGGCAAAAGCCCTGTATAAAGAGAACAAAGATCTTACGCGCAAAGCAGAAGAATACCTCGAAACCATTGATAGGCTGAAAGTCGAACTGGCCGAGCTTGAAACGCTTCAAACTGAAAACATGCGTCTTAAAAATGAATTCGATAAAAAAGTCGAGAAAAAAACCGATCCCCTTCTGGAACAGATCAAGGACCTTGAACAACAAATAGCTGCGTCAGAGGGATCCGGAATTTCCGGCTCCCAAGAGATGCTGGAGCTCGAACAGGCCCTTGCTGAACGGGACAGTGAAATTGAACGCCTTAACGATATCCTTGAAAAAACAGAAGAAGAATCAGCCCGTCTTAATTCGATCCTTGAAAAAAAGACTGAAGCATTAAAAAAAATCGAAAGCCAGAAAAAGAAACTGACCAGGGATATTACCAGCATGCTTGAATATGACGACACCGAAAGCAGGGAGCTGGTTCTTTCTGATATCGATTTGCTGTCAGAAATCAGTGAACCTGGACTCCCAAAAACCGAGGATATCCCGAACATCGTCAATGTGGAAGTTGGAGAAGAGGTCCAGGAGGGGCAAAAGGAATCCGCAACGAAAGCAACAGAGGACTATTCTTCCAAAACCGGAAGCAAATCAGCAGAAAAACTCTATAACGTATTTCTTCCCAAGCTTACAAATGAGGACAAAAAGGAAAAAGCAGTGCCACTGCTCGAGGAAATTTCCGGAATATCCCGCAAGGAAGCTAAAAAACTCGTCAACAAAATCGTCATCCCTGTAATCAAAGGAATTGAAAGGGATAAGGCAGACGAAATAAAGGACCGCTTCAAAGAAGCCGGCATATTCCCCCGCATAAAACGCCAGCTTTAAAAAAAAATTATTGTAAGTAAGGGGACAGAGCACTTTTTAGGATACTTAAAAAAATCTATTGTATTGCATCTGCTGCAATAAAATCTTTCATAATTACAGATATTTTTCCTCTGATTAAGAATGTTTTTTACAGTGTTCTTGTATAATGTTCCAAAATAAGCGCACTGTCTCTATTCATTTTTCCTAAAACAATAGTTTATTCTAACGTACCGCTCCGCATTGCTCGGCTACGGGCTTGCCCCAGTCTGCAACTTGTGCTTGAGACTGAACAGGCTGGTCTGGTTCAATCCTCCCTCGTGGATCCATTTCTCCTTATGCCGCTCCTTCTTTTCTCCTGTGTGGCCAGGATTTA